>ERZ794936.494-NODE-494-length-18570-cov-5.051148_pt1 | contig 18570 bp, 11 predicted proteins | sample MGYA00511083_ERZ794936 | MGnify/ENA primary metagenome ERZ794936 (study PRJEB30137, sample SAMN04331409) | food metagenome | isolation source: Y2 must sample point D1 replicate A | place: Australia: South Australia | collected 2014 ... | reverse complement strand
TTAAATCGATTGTTCAGAAAAAATGAACCTTAATTAGTTTTTTTTTTTTTTTTTTTAAATTGGTTGTAAACAACAACTCCATTAGCACAACAAACTTATAGAGCAGCCCAGCCAACATGAAGACAAAATCTATATATCTACAGTCATACAAATCTAAAGACTTGTTCAAAACAGATTTTTTTAAAGCTTTAAATAAACTTATAGGTTCAAATGGTAGAACACCAGAGATTAATATTTACATTCCACAGAAGTCGGCATTATCTCTTGTAAATTCATATCTCTCATTTGATGAACTTAAGCAGGAATTTGATAGTATCAAGATATTTAACAATGTCGATAATATTGCTTCGGAAAATAATATTGTTATATTAAATTTACATGATCTAATTGATGATTTAAAATATGAAGATGTAGAAGCACTAAAGAGCTTTTGGGGTAATAAGCTAAACAAAATTCTTATTTTAGGACAAAAAGAAGACCAAACTGAAGCAAATATAAAGTTTCACCAGTTAAAAGAAAATACTATAAAATTCATTTACAAAATTCCGGAAAACATTAAAGTTGATATTGAAATGATTGATATTCCTTTGTTTCGTATAGGGGAAGACATTTTCAGTACTTCCATAACTTCTTCTAACGAAGAAATTAGACCCATAAAGACAGATAAGTCTAGAATACTGAGAAATCTTAAAAGATGGATGGATATCAATGGTATAGAGAACATAAACAAAATAATATCATGTGAAAGTTCCAACGCTGTTGAAAACTATGATTTAGCAGCTCATGACTTATCCAATATGATAGAAGAGGAGTTTCATTTGTTAAACAAAAAAGATTTGTTGTTTGATTCCAATAGAGATTGTAACGTTTTAATTTTTGATAGAAGCTGTGATAGAATAACACCATTGTTGACGGATTTGACTTACGCGGGACTACTGAAAACACTTGATGGTTCGTTTATTTCAGATATAATTACAAAGCAAAACAATAATGGTGATGATCTTGAAGATAACATATTTGAACATCTGAAGTTCTTAAATTTTGGGGAAATTGGATCAGTTTTGCAAAGATTATTAAAAAATTATGGTAAGGCTACTGATACAAATTTAAAAACCAGATCTGATAACAACATCAGTGAAGAGTTAAACAAGATGATAAAGTTGTTATCTAATGAAGAAGTCATTTCGAACTCTAAGAACTTGCCAAAACATGTCAATGAAGCATCCAAAATGATGGATGAAACCAAAAATCCCAATTACAATTTAGAAGACATCATTGATATTGAAAGCTTATTTTTGAGCGAGTGGAACACACAATCTCGATACTTAAACAATACATCTAAAATTAAGTTTAGCTGGAGCAAATTGGCTAATTCCGGAGGCAATGATGCTAAGATAGTGGATGACAACTTAATGATAGATTGGATAGAGGAGCAGAATCTTCTTGAAAACTACACATTTGAGAAGTTGATCAAGGTTTTGATATTGTACATTAAGTTGTATGGGCCATTTGTAAAACAAGACGAGTTTTATAACAAACTCTTGACTTCTTTTTCTGATAGATTTGGTAGTAACAAAGTTGCACTAGTCTTTGAAAAGTTGTTTAACGACTCTACTATAGTAATTGATGCCAAGTTTAATAACAATCTATTTTCATTAAATTCAAAACCAGCTGTACAAACTCCGGACTTGCAAGTATTAGAATATAACAAAAAACAACTGCAATTATTGGATTATTTAAATTATGTTGCAACTACAGAAAAGGACAATTTACTGTCAATGAATCTTCTAGATACTTTGAACAAGACAACCTCTGCAGTAGGATTTGACTTCTTTCAAAGCTTGGGTATACAAAAGGCTGAAGAAGGAACCACCAATATAGATCCCTTGTCTTTTGCTTATTGTGGTATAGTTCCTGTGATAACAAGATTAATTCAGTACTCATTGACTGTTAACAGTTACAACCCTAGCATACTGAAGTTGGCAATACCAACTGAGATAATAAAAAATGATGAAAATAAAGAGATCAAGTCACTGTTGACTGTTAATGAGAAGGAATTGTTAAAGCATAAGCCAGGCACTTATACAAAGGCATCCAAGGCCTCCTTTGCAAAAACAATAGTCATTTTCACTGGGGGTGCCACCATGGGAGAACTAGCCACTATAGACAAATTGAACAAGCTGATGGTATCTTCTTTTGATCCCAAAAATGAGGACCAAATGGTTCCTATCAGTGTAATCGCCGATAAAATTCTATGATTTTTTCACTAGTGAAATATTGTAACCAATGTAAACAAAACACGCTTTTTATTAATCGTAAAGTATAAATTGAATGTGGTGGTTTCAATTCCTTTATATAAATATATAAGAAATAAATAAATGGAAAAGAACTTTGTAAAGGTATTTGGATTGAAGTCTTTTGATCTAATTATTAAGAACAAGGGATTTCTGGCTTGTGCACAAATCTCAACTTTTAATCTTTTGTTCAAAGTGCAATTCAAAAACTATAAATATCTCATTTCACAAAGTACTTTGACCTTTAAGTTCAATCATGTTAACTTTATTAACAAAAAAGAATATATTTTACAAAAAAAAAAAAAAAAGGTATTTCTCTTTCTTAATTGTTTCATTGATGTTTATATTTAACTTGTTCATTATTATCCTAAAAATGTATAAACACAGCTTTAAGCTTCAAGTTCTTCTTTTTGCTTGGCTAAGGAAGCGTAGTATTCTTCTCTCTTGGCAATTAATGGTTTGTGGAACCAGTACCAGTAGTAGGAACCACCAAGGGCACCGAAAGCCATACCTAAAGTGATGTTAGAAAAAGTTCTTCTGATGTGTGTACCTGTAATTGGAGCAATAGCCATTTTTGATTATGTTTTTAATATGTGTATATGAAAGATATATCCTTGGTCATCATACAAGTTGTTTCTATCAGATAGAAATGAATGAATATTGATACAAGAAAAAAAAAGAAAGAAAATACAGCGAAAACAAGCTTAAAGCACTGTAAAAATTTTCCCCCTAGTATAAAAATCAGGTTACGCTGAGTGTACTCGTTTTTTTTTTCTCGCGGGTTCATTGGCGTAATTTTGGTGGAGCAACTTTCTCTGGTGATATTATAGGCAGTATATTCATATAGACGGCAATAAGGGAGTCATTGGCGAAGTTCTGCTTAGGGTTTAGTAGGGGTGTTTTTGAATTAGTTAGCAGCTGTTGTTATGTGCTTTGGTGGGAAGGCCTTGGGCACAACAGCAGTGCGGATGTATTGATTTTTGAATGTCACTGTACGCTACTAAAAGAAACATGGTGAACATATGATATGAGTGATTTTTACCTTTTGAGCATCTTGGAGATCGGTTCAATTAAAAACTGACTATACAACTATGTGCATGGTTCTCCTACAAATCAAGATATATATTAACTGGTGAGTTTTTTCTTCATTTTTGCTTATGAATTCATGGAATATAGAGCTATACACTTGTGTTGTGAGTATTACTAATAATTACAGTTGATTAAACCCGCCATTTTTTAGAGTTCGGTATAGGCCAATTGGAATCCAGCATTTGTTTTAGCGGGGGAAAGCACAAGAAAAAGAGGGATGGATTAGAGGATGTTATCTTTCACGTGCTTGAATTTCCGAATTAGGCAATATTATATCCGGCATCTAATTTTTCGCTGATTTATCTATCAAAAAAAGTGTCTACGGTAGTTTTTGGTTGGCTGGGGCCAAAAAAGGCAAAAAAAAATGAGGAGGAAAAAATTCTCATGCGCTTAAGAAAAATTTAGTGTATGTATTGGGAATCATTGAAAACTTGCTTTTTTTTTTCTTTTAAAACTTAGTGTTATTTCTTAAAACAGATTGTTTGAAGTTATTTGATAATTACAAGAAGATATAAATGAAAAAACCTGTTAAACTATAATCACATTATCAGTTCAATACACACATCATAATAAACGAATATAACACAATGTTTTTGAAACAATTAGCTCAACAAAGAAGACAATTCTCCATCCAATCTAAGCAATTGCACCAATTCGGTGTTGCTGACAAGTTATACTCCAACTTACCTTTCAAGGTTCAAAACAGAATCATTCCATACAGAATTGTTCACTACTCTTTCTTTATTCTTGGTTACTCTATTCCTTTCTTCATTGCCTACGTTCAATTAAAGAGAGCCGGTAACATTTAAATGATTATTCTATAAATTACAGAAGAAAAAAAAATTATATAAAATAACAATTCAAAATTAGGTTGAAAGTTATTATCATTACTGTCGATTTTGTTTTTTTTTTTTTTAAAGAAAGAATAAGATAAAAAAGCTTATGTTTTTTTTTTAAAAGAAAAATGAGGAAATAAAGAAAGAAATCAGAAGTTCATTTTGGAGTTGAATCGAATACGGTGTGCTATGATAGAGCACAGTATCTAAGAAAATTTATATGATAGGTTTTCCAAAGGACAAAAATAGTCAAAGAAACTCTGTGATTCAATTTCATTCATTAATAATTTTAGATATTACTATCACACATTCAAATATTCACAAATAACCCATTTATTTATATATTAAGTCCTTTTATTTTCTTTTATTTAAGTTTTAAAAAAAAAGATACATGATGTTGAATATTTCTATCTATGGTCTTTACATATACCTGTTTAAATTCTCAACAACAACTTCTGTGATCTGCTCGTATTATTGTATCCAGCTCTTGACTTAGAATTGGTTGTTTGATTTAACATTTATGCCGTGAACAATATTTATTATTATTGCTCTCTCTGGTTTTGTAGCACATAGCTGATTCTTTTTATTGATCATTTCAGAGACAATGAAAGTCAATGGCTTGTCGATCTATGGAAGATAAGAGTGATTAGTCTATCTGTTGAAATCTGCTGTTAATTTTTTTTACTGTCTAATCTTTAAAACAAATTTCTTTTAGCTTTCAGCACAAAAAAACTATTTATATTGGTCTTAATTATATATCTCTGAATTAATTTGTCTTGGTTTGTGTTTCATATAGTCTCTGTGCCAATGTTCTTGTATTAACAATAAAGCAAAATCCTGTAATTTCATCAAAGTCTTTGAATTCCAAGTTCCAATATTTTTGTCATCTCGTCATACTTTTGAGTATTCTTTTCTAATTTCAAATATAGGTTAAATAAGAAAACTTTCAAAAATTAACTTCGAATTAATTTCTTGTAGTTTCAAAATACTCTGTAGATGTCGTCTAGGTTGATTGTTGATAATGTCGTTCTATTTGTTCGAAGATATATCCGATAAATCCACTCCAACCTCATGAGTTTTGTTCTGAATTGCTAAACTCTCTAATGCAATTAACCTAATATTTGACTGTTAAAATTTCATTCAAAAATCATAACTACATCATTTGTATTAATATTTTCCCCATAACGCATATGTACAATTGCTGCAATAAACATTTCTACTTGCACCGTAAAAGAAATGATTTACCAAATAATCCACAAACATCGTAAAAAATAAGCCCTTATAGTTTGTCTTCATGAAAACATTATAGTTTAAATCTTTAAATTACAACCTTCAGTTCAAGCATATAAACAAGGTATTTATAAAGAAAATACATAAGATTTGATATTATTTCCCGATTCGGATGTTTTGCTAAAAAGACTTATACATCTGTTAAGCGCTTTTTTTTACCCCACTTTCATGATGGTGCATTCTAAAAAAGTTATTTTATGTCACGTGATCATTTTACTCCGGTACTCGGGATTTTTATGCGTTAAAAAAAATCAAAATCAAAACTCTCCGGTTCAGGAGTCCGATTTTAACCCCTCTCATGCTTTTCTACTGAAATTTTAAAGGATGAATCTTTACGAATCATGCTGAGTAGTTAAAGGACCGTAATTCTATACTGTTCTTGTTAAACTTTTCACATTGACTCATATATATTATATATACCTTCTGAACAAATAATTGAAAGTAAAGAAAAATAAATAAATAAAAACCAAAAAGAAACAATAAGCTCAAATGTTTAATATCAAGCCAGCATTGCTTAAACAAGCTACTAAAATCAAAGTTAAGACACCAGTTGTTGAACTAGATGGAGATGAAATGACCAGAATTATCTGGGACAAGATCAAAAAAACCTTAATTCATCCGTACTTAGACGTTGATTTGAAGTACTATGATTTAGGTATCAAAAAGAGAGATGAAACCAATGATCAAATAACCAAGGATTCTGCCTTGGCCATCAAGAAATACGGTGTTGGTATCAAGTGTGCTACAATCACCCCAGATGAACAAAGAGTCAAGGAATACAACTTGAAGCAAATGTGGAAGTCACCAAACGGTACAATCAGAAACATCTTAGGTGGTACTGTTTTCAGAGAACCTATCATCATCTCAAATATTCCTAGATTGGTCTCTAAGTGGAACAAGCCTATCGTTATTGGTAGACATGCCCATGCTGACATTTACAAATGTCAAGATATGATTGTTCCAGCCACTGGTGGTTCTTTGGATATGGTATTCACCAATGCCAAGACTGGTGAAAAACAAGTCATTCCTGTTTACGACTTCAAGAGCGGTGGTGTTGCTTTAAGTCAATATAACACCGATGAAAGTATTACCGGTTTTGCTCATTCTTGTTTCAAGACTGCTATAGACAAAAAAATGGACTTATACTTCAGCAGTAAGAATACTATTTTGAAAAAATACGATGGTAGATTTAAGGATATCTTTGAAGAATTATACCAAACCACTTACAAAACTAAGTTTGAAGAATTAGGTATTCAATACACTCACAGATTAATTGATGACATGGTTGCTCAAATGTTAAAATCTGAAGGTGGTTTTGTTATGGCTTTGAAAAACTACGATGGTGATGTTATTTCCGATATTTTAGGTCAAGGTTTTGGTTCTTTAGGTTTAATGACTTCTGTTTTGATTTCTCCAGATGGTAAATCCTTTGAATCTGAAGCTGCTCATGGTACTGTTACCAGACACTATTACAAGCACTTAAACGGTGAAAAGACCTCTACCAACTCCATTGCATCAATCTTTGCCTGGACAAGAGGTTTAATCAAGAGAGGTGAATTAGATAACACCCCAGATGTTGTTAAATTTGCCAAGGAATTGGAAAGAATTACTATTGAAACCGTTGAAAGTGGTATTATGACCAAGGATTTAGCTATTGCTAAAGGTACTCCAAACGAATTTGTTGATACTGACGGTTTCTTAGACGCCGTTGCCAAGAACTTGGAAAAAAGCATAAAATAAGTTAATGTTTTGTATAAAGCAAAGACATGCCTGTTTTTTTTTAATGTAAAATGTATATATATATATCAATTAATTCACATTTAAATATTCTATAACATTCCTGATTTGTTCTCTTCTTGCTACTATTCTCTTTATCAAGAAATAACAATATGAAGTGATTATTCTTTGTTTCTGTTCATGTATTCATTCATCAACTTCAAGGAGTAAAATGTTCCGCACATTACAACCAGAAATCTACCTATAGGTCTAGCATGAACTCTATATATCAAAGCATGTGGAGAAACTTCTTTTTTATTTTCCATTATGGTTAGTACGATAGATTAAGGTTGTTAGCATTTGGAATCAATTATTTGTAAAAAAACACCTTGTCAAAGTTAGAAATCTGATTTAAAAAATGTTAATGAAAAATCACAGAATCGAAATACACTTAAAAATGGCGCTATCGGCAATATAGACAAAAAAACGTGATCTATATGCTCTATGATTAAAGTAAAATCAATGGCTTTAATAAGAAGGATTAAACATTCAATTTTGGTTATTTACAAGATATATGATATTTAAATTCAATAGAATTATACTTATTTTTTCAATCTCAAGTCATTAACCACGTTCCATAACAATTCACGTTCCTTATCACCAGAGGTAGCACCCGAAGCAGTCCATCTGATCTTCAAATCTTGGTCAACAACCAAAATGACCGGTGAGTATGGGTTGAACAAATTCAAGTTGTATCTCATTGAAAAACTTAAATTTTTTGACAGGTTGTAGGTAAAGGCCTTGTCTTTATATTCCTTTGGAATGGCCTTGAAAACAGATTTTTCCATGAAGAAGTTCATAAATTTCTGCAAAAAGGAGTTGATACTGTTGACTTGTATAATTTGTACTGGTAGAACCTCAGTTGAACCTTGATTCTTAGAATTTTTAGCTGTATTGTTATGTTTATTGAACTTATTCAAATTAGGATTCTTTCTTAATCCACTTTGTTTAGCAGCATCGTTCAAAAAAGCTTCATTATACTTTTCAAAAGCTTCTGGATTTGTTAACATGTTGTCTTTTTGATCTGCAGTCTTGAACCATGTCAATGACCAGTCGTTTGAACTTGTAACATTAGGTTTGATTACAATAATCGAGATATTATCTTTAAGTTTTGTTTCTAAACTGACTTTTTTACCGTTAACGTCTTTAACTGGCATGTGTGGTACATACTTACTAATTTTCTTATCAAATGCACTTGTTGGACTGGTAAACATCTTTCCTTTAAATTCAGTAGCCATTCTCATACAGTACACCGGAGAAAATACTTGTTCCATTCTAAGTTTTTGTAGCTTCGCAGTAGATGCTTCTTCGCTTCTGTTTTTCATAATATTCAAATAATCACTATAAACATCTGTTTCTTTTGGTTCTGTAGGAAACCCTGGTATAGTATCTTTGACATTCTTGTCGAAATAGTATAACTCACGCTTTGCTGTTTTGATTTGCAAAGCACTTACAAACTTGTGTATTGTTGTTTCATTTTCTTTACCAAAGTCAGAAGCAACTAACTTACGAAATGATGATAAACGATTACTAGGCTTGAACATTGTCTTTATGGTTTGTAATATGTGTATTAAGCTGTAATTTGTTGTTTTTTTAAAAAAAAAAAAAATGAAAAAAGAAAAAAATTGAATACCATAACTGAAATATGTAATTCTAAGTTAAAAAAAAAAATGAAAAAAAAGTTAAAAAGGCAAACAAAGCTGTACATTTTTAAAAAATTATAATCTTAAATTCATCAATATGCATTCCGTATTGATGCTATATAGGTGTGCATAGCAAAGCTATTAAGCGGGTATATTATATAGTAACTAAAAAAAACTTCCACTAACTTTAGAATAAACCTAAAATACCAGCGAATAAAGCCATCATGGAAACTTCAACAGCAGAAGCAGCACCCTTGGAAATACTAGAGACGGAAGAAGAGATCTTGGTAGAACTTGGAGCAGTAGTATTGGAAGCGGATGAAGATGACAAAGCAGAAGAAGTAGAGGAAGGCAGAGCAGTGGTGGTGTTATGAATGGAAGAAGATGTGGTATTGTGTAAAGTTGAGGTGGATAAGACAGTTGGAACAGAAGTGGTGGAAACAACTGAAGAGCTAGATTCAACTGAAGAAGTGCTGGATTCAACTGAAGAAGTGCTGGATTCAACTGAAGAAGTAGAAGAAACAACAGATGAAGATGAAGATTCAACTGAAGAACTTGAAGGAGCAGCAGATGAAGAGCTAGATTCAACTGAGGAAGTGGATGGAGCAACAGATGATGAACTAGAACTAGAAGAACTGCTGGTTGTTGGGGTTGCTGAAGTAGATGATGAGGTTGAACTAGAAGAACTTGAAGAGCTGGTAGAGCTAGAACTGGAAGCGCTTGAAGAGCTGGAACTAGAAACACCTACATTGTTAACATTGAAACTTCCACAGGTGGACTTGAAACTGGACCAAGCTGAAGAAACATCACCGCTGTCACAAACAGAGTTCAAACATGAATTCATAGCAGAAGCTTCGTTCTTACAGTAACATGAAACATCTTGCATTCCACTTGAACAAGAGTTGGTTTCTTGAGATATTTCATTTACACAAGCTAGTAAACAAGCTGGAGGAGTACCAGCAACTTGAAGAACTAACAAACTCAAAACAGAAGTGTATAGACTGACAGTATTAAATTTCATTGGAGTGTATTTTATATTCTATAAGGGAAAAAAAAAAGCAAAAGCACAAAAGGTTGTATTGGTATATCAATAATTACTTTAAAAAAATAAAATCAAAGGTTTCTACAAAGATATAGTTTGATTTAGTTGGTGTTTTTCTTTTGGTTTATAAGTGAAATTTCTTATAATTTTGAAAAACAACAATCTGATCCCGTACATTTGTATGTTTTTTTTCTACAATGCTCAAATAGGAAATGAGAAAAAAATTTGGTGGAGAAAAAAAAAAGTCACCAAAACAAAGCGAAATATCGATCAAAAAAGCAAATGAGCTATAAATAGAACGAAAAAGAAGGGCAATTAGGAGATAAGCTGGAAGTAAAAGGGCAGTTAACCGAAATGCCGTTTTTGGACATAATTCGTTAAATGTACACGTTGCAGATATGTGGGTGTGATTATTTCAGTGATTTGAGCAAAAATATAAAAGTCTCTATATACTAATATATACATTAAAATATTATACTGATAATTAATTAATAGTTACGGAAGAGCATTAGCCTTTTTTTATGTTCCTTTTGTTATTTAACTTATAAGAATAAACCAGCTAAACCCATAGCTAATAAGCTTAAAGAACCCTTGGTGACTTCAGCACCGTTCTTGTGGCTGGAAGTGGAGCTAGATTTAGTAGAGTTGCTGGAGGTGCTGTTACCGCTTGTGGTGTGGTTAGCAGTGCTGGTTTGGTTGGCGGAGGCAACAGTGCTAGTAGCAACAACACTGGAGGTGTTAACGGCAGCAACAGCAGCAGAGCTGGTAGCAGGAATAACAGTGGTGGAAGAGTTGTATGATGAAGATGGAGCTAAGGTGGTAGCGTTTTTGGAAGCAGAAGTGCTGGAACCAACGGAATCGTTGCTGGAGTTGGATGGTTCGTAATCAGAAGCGTAACCACCGGAACTGGTGAAAGCAGCTAGTTCTAAGTATAAGTTATTGTTGGTGTTACCGTTGTTACCGTCGGAGTTAGTGGAGTATAAGTCCCAAGAAGAGCCATCTGGAACAGCGGTGAATGAATAACCTTGAGCACTAGCTATGGAGCCATCAACAATGGAGAAACCCTCAACTGCCTTGGAGGCATCGGTGGTGACACCGTATTGACCTTCGGAGTTTGGAATAATACCCCAGTAGTATGTACCATTGGCAACTAAGTGACCTTGATCATCGACAACGTATACCCAAGAAGGCTTACCGTAAGCAGAACCAACGGTGATTGGAAAGTAATCACCAGTGGCGGAATCGGTATCGATTAAAGCAGTGCTGTATTGTAAAGAGGTACCGGAATCAATACTTACAATACCGAATTCTTGAGAATCAGCTTTGACGTTTTGTAAAGCGGCTAATAAGGCAGCGGATGTAATAACAACTTTGTTGGATAACATTATTTTTTTTTTTTTAAATTGACCTGTGTTCTAATTTGGTTATTTCTACTCATTATCTGTTTTAAAAATGTTTTAAAGAAGCAATCTTCTATAACAAATATTGATGTTGTTTATATAAATAAAGTTTAAAACAAAAGCAGACAAATTTCTTTTTGGAAACACTAAAATACGTATGCAAAAAATGCATTTTACCTGTAGCATACTGCTAATTTTAGAAGGAAAAAAAAAGTATTTCTATTTTGAAGATATACTAAATTTGTCCCTACAGCAAATTGCTATGGCATATTTTTTTTTTTCACACTCTAAATAGCACAAAAATGTGGACAAAAACAAAAAGAGGGGCTTTCTGATGTGCAAACTGCTAATAATAAAACTGTAATTTTGGTCATACATTATTTTAATGACTTAATCTTATTACTAAATATATTTTGTCATATACTGATACAGCTACAATTTATGACGAAAGTTGCAGGGATGTGAATTTAATAGAACAAAAAACAAACAATTAAAAAAATCATTGAAATAAGAGGGAATGAAACAAATTTATGCAACCTTTTGTTTGGCACACACGTGACCAGCTGTCGGATTTACTTATTCCCTGTTTTTTACACAATTATAGAGCAACAAATATAATAAGGTTTACTACCTATACATTGCTGAAAAAAAAGTACTATATCCGAAAGACTTTCATATTTCTTGTGTACGTTTTTTTTATATATGTAAGCCATCTTAATCCCAATGCACCATTCTTTTCAAAATATTGTAAACGTGTTCGGGTAAGTTTGTGTTAGTGCAAAAATCACACCATACAGCTGTAATTCCCCCAATCATCTGATACAACTATCTTCTCATTTTTTTTTTCTTGCTACTAGTATAAAGTGATCTGATTTTTTTTTTTGTCTATAGAGCGGGATAGCCCGTATAAGCATAGCCAAAACTTTGGTGTGATTTTTTTTCTGTCTGATTTCCCTTTTGGTAAACAAAGTTCTATTATTACCGGTTCCAAAAAAATGTCCCAGGTGCTACTAATCTGATTTTTTCTCTTTTTTTTGTTGAATGGTATCAAAGAAAAAAGTACCTTTAAAACACGTTATTAAAAAAATGGCGTAAAAATTTTCTCATTGGGCATATAGCTTGATCAGCTTATTCTGAGTATGGATAAATCTACAATCAAGTTTATATAAAAAGAAGGGATCAATTGATATTTCATATATTTAATTTCTTTAAAACATTATATTCCTTGTTATTTTTATAAGAAAATATACTAATAATAACCATAATAATATCAATTATACAAATACATACATTATGGGTATCGAAAACGTTTTAAAAAGAAAAACCGGTGTCATCGTTGGTGATGATGTCCACGCTTTATTCAAGTACGCTCACGAAAAGAACTTCGCCATTCCAGCTATCAACGTTACTTCCTCTTCTACCGTTGTTGCTGCTTTAGAAGCTGCCAGAGACAAGAAGTCCCCAATCATCTTACAAACCTCTAACGGTGGTGCTGCTTACTTCGCTGGTAAGGGTGTTTCTAACACTGACCAATTCGCTGCTATCCAAGGTTCCGTTGCTGCTGCTCACTACATCAGAGCTATTGCCCCAGCTTACGGTATCCCAGTCGTTTTACACTCTGATCACTGTGCCAAGAAGTTATTACCATGGTACGATGGTATGTTAAAGGCTGATGAAGAATACTTCGCCAAGAACGGTGAACCATTATTCTCCTCCCATATGTTAGATTTATCTGAAGAAACCGATGAAGAAAACATTGCCACCTGTGTCAAGTACTTCACCAGACAAGCCAAGATGAACCAATTCTTAGAAATGGAAATCGGTGTCACTGGTGGTGAAGAAGATGGTGTTAACAACGAACACGTTGCCAAGGAAGATTTATTCACTTCCCCAGAAAGAGTCTACGAAGTTTACAAAGCTTTATCTCCAATCTCTCCAAACTTCTCCATTGCCGCTTCCTTCGGTAACACCCACGGTGTTTACAAGGCCGGTAACGTTGTCTTATCCCCAGAAATCTTATTAGAACATCAACAATACGTCAACGAAAAGATTGGTGCTCCAAAGGATGCCAAGACCTTATTCTTAGTCTTCCACGGTGGTTCCGGTTCTACTGTTAAGGAATTCCACGATGCTATTGACAACGGTATTGTCAAGGTTAACATGGACACTGAAATGCAATACGCTTACTTAACTGGTATCAGAGATTACGTCTTAACCAAGAAGGACTACATCATGTCTACTGTCGGTAACCCAGACGGTGAAGATAAGCCAAACAAGAAGTTCTTCGACCCAAGAGTCTGGGTTAGAGAAGGTGAAAAGACTATGTACAAGAGAGTCGAAGAAGCCTTAGATTGTTTCCACGCTGTTGATGTTTTATAAATTTAGTCTTTCAGTAAGATTTATTTTAACACATGTAAAACAAGATAGCTAGTCTTTAATGATAACACTTTTATATATAGAATTTTTAATGATTTAGTTCTATATTGAAATATTTAATTTCGTTTTATTTTTTCATATTTTTTTTTTTTTGTTCATTGCTGTAGTCATTTGAGTTCATTAAGTCCGTTATTGAGTATCATTATTTTAAAGCTTTAAAATAATACTAAAACATAACCAAAACCGTACCTTACCAAGGAGCATCTTTACCTTGATTTAATACCATGAGTGATAAGAGTGTGAAACCACATTTGATTGATCTTTATAATGTTGAAACAACGAACAAGCTGATACCACAAAGTTTTCAATATGTCCTAAAGACTTTATTGACTAAATACTATTCGAACAAGTATCTAATGAACATATACAACAATTTCGATGACTATTCTTTCATATTGAACTTTATTATTAATTACATCTGTCTTTTGAAAACAGACAGTACATTTATAGAGAATAATTTTAATTTGAGCTATGAGTTTAATGACAAATACATTAATAGAAAGGACTTGATTCTGGTTACTTTGTTCGATAATTTTGGAATAGATTATATAACAACAAAACTGGAAAGACACAGAGATAACCTCTTGCAAAAATTCAAACTAATTAAAAAGAACTACAAAAAAAATTTGATTGAAGAACAAGGCAAATTTTGGGAGGACAACATAGATGACTTTAAGGATCATGTTAAAAAAAAGATCAATTTGAATCATTATATTTTCATGTTTAAGTACTATCCTAAAATTAAAAGGACTTTGAAAATCATCAGCATGTGTTTGAAACTTATTTATCACAAAGGATACTCTGATCACTATAGCTTCATTCAATACATTTTTGGGATAAAGCAAAAGAAAATGAGCTTATTTAATTCAATGACTTCCAAAATCTTCCTGTATTTGGTCTCAATTGTTAAAATTGTTGAGTACTATAATAGGGAAAACTTCTTGGCAACCATTTTATCTTCAGATGATATTCTGATGGACGAACTACCGCTTCCTGAACCTGTTTACAATGAAAAAGAACTTGTGAATGTTGTAAAGAAAGGCGTGTGTCCTATATGTAACCTCACAGCTGTGAATCCAACGTGTTGTAAAGATACAGGTTTGGTTTTCTGTTATAATTGCATATATGATCATTTAGATAATCAAAGAAATAACAACATGCAACTGAGGTGTCCTTTAACGAATACCGAATTGCTTCATGGATTTGATGGTTTAATTAAAATAAAAGCATAAAACAGTTTTATATACAAGTGTAATTTAATGAAAAATATCTATCAACATGAAGGGCCTTTAAAATGGTTCAGAAATTATTTCACCTTTACCAAAAGCAATATCCCCATTCTTTAATGTTGGACTATAGCAGAAATATTTAATACAAGCATCTAAAGCAGCTCTACTCTTAGCATCGTCTATACTGGTACCAAAACCTTCACCAATTTTTTCACCTTCTACGGTGAAAGTTCCTACAATGAACATAGGTTCGGTGGAGTCTCTACCAGTTTCAGCTAGTAATTTATAGACAACTTTAGGTATGTTTTCTGATACTAGAATATCGTTTAAAGTATTATCACTATCATTCAAAAAGAAGACTTTTTGTATTTCAAGATCTTCAACATTTAATGTATCTCTAGCAAACAATTCAAACAATTCAGGAGTTTTTTGAGTCATTAAACCGAATAAAGCTAAAGTAGCATCCGAGACTGGTCTATATTCGATAGGAACCTTTTCCCCAGTGATAGTTGAATCAACAACTTCGGTAATTCCATCGGCGGTCTTTCTGTTAATGAAGTTTTCTAATGAACTCACTTTTCCAAAGTATTCCAATGTGTCTTCATTTGCTAAGTAGGCTTCAAGTAAAGTTTGATTGTTTACTTCTAAACCAAATTGGGTTAGACCTATGTTGTGTAAGTTCTTAATACTTAATAATTGTTCAAGTAATGCATCTGCAATGGCTGAAGGTAATCTTGGATATTTTATGTATAATCTTGTCAAAAGATTGACCTTTAAGGCTTTATAACCTAATGATTTCAGCTTGGTATTATTATAATTGTTGACTTCACTTTCAGCACAGTTTAAACAGGTGGATAGTTCAGTAAACTTGATGCTATCTGGATATTCATTAAATCTCAGTCTATGGTACAAACTAGTCAAAGTAGCTTGGCTTCTCAATTTAGATTCAAGATCTTCAACGTTGGAAAATGAATTTATGATGGTATCGGTATATTCTTTGAATTTTTTCAAGTGCTTTATTTCAGCTAGCTCTTCATTAAATATAGGAGTTTCATTACTTTTAGAGTACTTGATTGCACTGCTTTTCAAAACATTCTCATTCAAAAAGAATGAACTTTTACTTGAAGTTGATTGATACCTCAAAGCATTTGAAGTGGCGCTCTTTTTTGCGCTCAACTTAATCGAATTTTTACCCAATAAACGAAGCATCTGTATGGCTGTTCTAATGAAGGCTTAGGTGTGATGTTTGTTTGGGCAACCTAAATGAGTTTGATGTCTAAGTTTACTTCATTCATTGATCAATATCACTTCTGCTAAAGAAATTAGGAAGAAAATTTTTCAACCCAAAAAAAAAAAATTTTCTTTCTTTTTTTTCATGCGTTCCTCTTCGATTGAATGGGCCATTCCTAAATAGGAAAAAATGTATTCTATGCGGGTAATAACATTGTAGCATAGAGGTTTAATTAATACAAAATGACTTGTGATTGTATGCAAAATATATAGCGTTAAATGAATAGAACAACCGCCAAAACAGCTACTACTGCAGCCATCATACTGTTGTATTTATTGTAAAATTGCAAAGGGTAGTCATTATTGGTATACTTTTTTACATCGTCGTCGCTACTGTTAAATATGGATGATCTCTTTCCAAAATAATTGGTGAATTCCTCTTTCTTTTTGCTTGGTAATTGGTCAGCATTTTTACTTTGGTTTTTGTTACCAAAAATGTTTTTTAATTTATTAATCCATCGCAATACTCCTGAATTTTCATACTTGTCAACTTTTGAACTACGTATTGGGTCAGAAGGTCTACTGGACAACAGTGCTTCTAAATTCAGAGGCAAAACGTCAGAATTGTTTGTTAAGTCAATTGGTAAACTTGTTTTAGATGAACTTACTTTATCAAATTTTTTAGCTAAGTTGCTGCTGTTTGAATTAATTTTTGACTTTGAAGGAATAGTTGTTAATGTTTGTGTCTCAATACTTACAGTTTCAGTGTTTGTGTTGAACCTTGTAGTAGTACTTGAGCTTAAAATGCTTTTAGTAGATATAACAGTTAGAGTATGTGTAGCGTTTACAAAAGTTGTTATATTTTGTGTTAGCGTTTCTGTTGAGCATACATTTGTATTTCTGAAAGCCGTTGAGTACGGAACTACTACAAGATTGTTTAAATAGTCTTCTACTATTTTTTTGGCAATATTCTCAATATCTTGTTTTAATATTTTTTCAGAGTATATTTCTTTATCTAAAGTATTATAATCTTTGGTAGATTTTTCTTTTTTCAGTTGTAAAATCGTTGAAACTTGAGATGTGTTTGATTCATCAAAAATGGTGTCTTTTTGAAAAAAGTCATCAATATCTTCAGTTGGAGTAGGTGTTTTTAATAAAGAGTTATTCTCTGTTAGGATTATTAGAGATGATTTTTGTATATCCACATGTTTTTCTTCCAAAAAATTGTTATCATTTAAAGTAGTTGGTGTTTCAATTAATGTGTTTGTGATAGAGTCTCCTACAAAGGTAATATCTATATCTAATGGATTTACGTGAGAAGCCAATGTATTTTCAACCAGAGAAAAATTGTCTATAGTTTGTTCTTCAGAACTACTTAAATTGTCAAACTTTTTTGTCAATTCACTTTCAAGAAAATTTGTTGGCTCACTGTTTTCATTAGAAAATTCACTTTTCATTTCGAAATTGTTCACATCCATTTGAGGTAGAAGATCATTGTCATAAATATCATCATTCGAATACAAAATATAGTCTTCTTCGATGCTGGTATTAGCTAAAATCCCATTATTGTTTTTTTTAACAAATGTTTCTGTATTTAAAATATTAGCTTTTAAAATTGAAGCTAACAAGATGCAAATAATGTACTGTGAGTACGCTGGAGCAGCTATTGTTTTCATTAGATCTTCTTCTTCTTTTTGTTTTTTTCCTTTATTCTGAATTTTAATGTAATAAAAACAGGTTTATTTGGTTTCTTTTATTTTTACATTTCTATTCGACAATAAACATCACTTTCTCAGTACTAGTAGTGTATCCGACTTTGCTATAAATCTTGTTTCTTAAATATCAAAAAAAACAAATCAAGTTAAACCCTATTCAAATTGATTTCAAAATCTTCAATTATAATTAACTGCTATAATAACTTTTTGTACTTAATTTGGCTCTAATTTTCACAATGGTGATCTCTTAAGTTTTCAAATTATAGCATTAATGAAAAATCACCAAAAAGCGACTTTTGAGTTTTAATTAAAGACTGAACATTTCCTATTTGGGTAAAAGCCTTTCGACTATGAAAAATGGCCCATACAGCACTCATTTATGGCATTACTTATTAAGTAAAGCCATATATTTAAGCTCAATAGTCTTTAATTACTAGCAAATATAGCTTTTTTTGTAGTATCAAACTTGTTTCCATTCATTTGTATTTTCTAAACCTTGGAAAAAACCAGTGCTTATACCAAAATCAATAGCGATGATCATCAATAAAAAGTGCCTTAAGAGATTACTTTGAAAAGAGAGAAAGAGTCTA
>ERZ794936.493-NODE-493-length-18621-cov-6.972369_pt1 | contig 18621 bp, 12 predicted proteins | sample MGYA00511083_ERZ794936 | MGnify/ENA primary metagenome ERZ794936 (study PRJEB30137, sample SAMN04331409) | food metagenome | isolation source: Y2 must sample point D1 replicate A | place: Australia: South Australia | collected 2014 ... | reverse complement strand
ATCAGTCGGTTTGCTCGAACAAAAAAAAAAAACACCAGAGGGAAGCAGATTATCGACTGTCCGCCCGAAATCTCACAACTCTTTTAATGCACGATCTTCATCCAGGGGTCGGTTTTGAGACACGCGTGTCTGCATCACGTGATACTCTCATTTTTCTCTCTTGTGCTCCCGGTAGATCTCACTAATCGTCTCATGATGAAAACAATCAACGCAAATATGGATTCACGCGGGACACTCATTGACCTAGTCGTCAACCAAAATAGCCCGGATAATCATGTAAGGGCGGATGCCGAATCAAGTTTCAAGAATATTGCAGCAGCGGATCCTTCAAGAATTGCTTATGAGCTTATGCAGTCCACTTCCCACGAAAGTCCCCTCCCCGTCGATGTAAAACAGTCTTGCTTGCTTCACCTCAGGCGCTTGGTACCAATGTTTTGGTCCATGGGGTTTCAGCTGTTTGTTGGACCACCCATTGCACAAGAAACGAAAGCATTTATACGCGACAGCTTGATTCAGCTAGCGACTTCATCCGTATCGTCGAAAATCAGATCAGGAAGCGCGTATGTTATTGTGCAAATAGCCGCAGTTGACTTTCCCGATGAATGGCCAGATCTTCTTGACACTTTGTACAAGTGCGCGGTTGATAGGCGAGACTCTGTCTCCGTCATCGGGAGCTTGTCTGTGCTCAACGACTTGTTTGACGACTTGATCAGCGAAGAACAGTTTTGGGAGGGCGATGTGGGAAATAGGTTGATCAGCTATATCTTTTACCTACTCGAGCAAGGAGAGATGTCCACGGAGATCAAGATCAGTGCTCTCAAATTGTATCTCACAGTTCTAGGCACATTACTGAGCGCGGAGGCCTTGGAGCTGGAGGCGCGCAAGCGCTCTGTGCTCGATCATGTGAATAGCCTCGTTAAGTTGCTGCTCATTCTCATTCAATCTCTGATAAAGGAAACGTCCTCGAGTCAAGCGGTTCACTTGGTGCATCTTTCATTAAGATCTCACTTGTATCAAGTGCTAGCCAAAATTATTGGCGAGTTTCGCAGATACATTCCCGAAAAAGAGATAATTCTTCTAGTCAAAATTTTGAGTGATGATTTGTGGCTTGCATCCCGAATTTACAAGGAGGCTCTTGTGGATGTATCTGGACTGGTGTCCTTAGTCAAACTGGATGTTATGGAAGAAGCAGAGCCGATTATTTCTACCCATATCATCGATCTCACGAAGGCGCTCTCCGTGATACAAGCGTCATGCTGTCTATCAGACGCTTTAACACTTGAGGATTTTGAGCGTCTCGTGATGGCAATGTCTGTATGTTGCCAATATCCCAAAGCAGTTGCGGAAGACTACTTAGCCGACTTCAACGTATTTGTTACTGATGCAACCGGGTTGTCCTCTCACGTGTCCATTCGAGATTCCATCCAGGATTTTTTGAGTGAGCTAAACGATGCTGACTCTGCTAAAATGTTTAACATTCTTGGATCCGCACATACAAAAAACGCCGAGAGTTGGAATATCCAAGAGTCCGTCATATTTTTACATGAAGGACTTTTCACTAATCAGGAATCGAGAGTGTTAGACGCACGTTCCGTGGCACCATATTTGGCACAACTTGTGTCCTTGATTTTGTCTGATGCGAAAGGGGCACATCCTTTGCTAGTTGCTAGAGTGCTTCTTTTGATCCCTCGAACTTTGGAAACATTCGGTGTGAAGGGATCACTTCAAGATCTTGCCCCGAATGCGCTCAGAGACTTCTTTAAGATTTTATCTAACTCTTCCACAAATGATTACCGCGATTTGATTTGGGCTAGTGCAATGATAGGCGTCAGTTTGTGGAGGAACATAGAGATCTTAGATCCTAAACTGCTAGGGAATCAGATCCAGATTTCCATACTAAAGACTTGCTTTAATCTCCTTGAAGATAGCGAAGAGGATACACTTTCGATACTTCTAGAGGCAACATTAGTCGCCATTAGCATCGATACCACTACGGCCTGCTATGTCGAAATCGAGGCGGGTATATCTGTTGTTGACTTGCTTCTCCGGGTATCTTTCAAAGATCCATCTAATGTTCAAGTTATGATTAACTCTCCTGAATGCTTGCAAAGTCTTCTTACAGGCGTGGAAGAGGAGAGCTTCTTGCAAGTCTGTCAAAATCTGGTACCTTATCTCGTTGAGGTGATGCTGTCTGCTCTAGCACAAGCTAGCGTTGAGTACAGTTCTCAATTGTACTTGTCGATAGACTTACTTGGCTATATTATTGAGGCGTCTCCATTGTCTGGGCTACCGAGCGATGTCTTTGTGTTCGTTTTCCCAGTGTTGAAAAATGTCATTTTGCAAACGAATGACGATCAAATTTTGCAAGGTGCTGGTGAGGTTTTCAATAAATTGATGCAAAACAATGAAAACCAATTCATCAAGTTTACCGATTCGCTGACAAAAGAAACAGGGCTAGATATTCTTCTCGCCGTCGCTTCAAAATTTCTTTCTCCAGACTTGAGCGATAGCGCGGCCATGAATTGTGGATTGATTGTGATGACACTTTTTGAACGATTTCAATCTTGCTTGAACAGCGATTTCTTTTTCAAACTTCTTGAAGCAACTGTCAATAGAGTTGCGATTGCGAGTGAGGTGATTACCATCGAGAATTTGATCCTAGTGTTCTGCAAATTGGTCACCAGTTCATCGCCACTAACTTTGGTGGATGCACTCACCAACATGCGATTGAAAGATCCTGCTGGGAATATGAGAGATGGCTTACAGACGGTTTTGCCCATCTGGTTTGACTCATTCGAAGTGACCAGAGGTGCTGAAAAAATTCAACAAAATATTCTCGCTTTGGGTAGACTATACTCATTATGTGATGCAAGATTAGAAAATGTGAAGGTAAACGGTGACTTGATACCATACGATGGGGATCTTATCATCACCAGATCTATGGCAAAGTCAATGCCTCAAAAGTACACACAAATTTCAGCCCCACTCAAGATAATTAAACTATTGGTGAGCGAACTACAATTTCAGTCCCTGCAACCTAATCCTGACGACTATGTGATCGACGATAATGCAGATGGAGACGACGAGGATGGATGGGAGGACATGGATTCTTTGGGAGTTCCAAATTACGAGAAGCTCAAGTCATACGTTGATTCCGATGAAGAAGATTCGGATCAAACATCAGACAAAGGTGTCAGAGAGACGTTGCTATCATTCTTCAAAGAGTGTGTCTCGAAGAATCTCGCAAACTTTCAATCATATTACGAGATGCTAGACGAAGACGAAAAGTCTGTTATAACCGAAAATGTCATTTTCACATAGGTTGCTAGCTTATTAATAAGCCATAATTTTGATACCGCCTGCATATAATTTGCTACCTCGAAGATCATCGAGACCCATCTCCTACTTGTCTCTCCATTTAATCTATGCGTATCGCAAGGTGCCAGAAAATCTTCAGGATGTCCATACACACGAAAATACTTCCGGTGGATAAAAATTCTGTCTCCTTCAAAGGCGAAAAGCCCGTTTTCAGCGATGAAGCCACTGAGAAGAGTCTCCGACTTGCTGCCAATGTGGTGAGGTCAGCGGGTCAGGTAGTCGCGTTTCCAACCGAAACAGTCTACGGCTTGGGAGGGTCTGCGCTCGATGATGACTCGGTAAAAGCCATTTATAATGCCAAAAACCGCCCGGCAGATAATCCTCTTATCGTTCACGTCTCTTCCGTGGATCAACTACAACGACTCATTCTTACACGACTGCATAAAGTGCCCTCTATTTACGAAAAACTACTAGCGAAGTTTTGGCCGGGGCCTTTGACTATTTTGGTACCCATTGAGGAGGGGAGCCCAATTTCCGCCTTAGTGACAACGGGCCAAAAAACCGTGGGTGTCCGAATGCCAGATCATCCTATAGCAAGGGCTCTCATCGCTTTGAGTGACACGCCTTTAGCTGCCCCTTCCGCCAATGCATCGACCAGACCAAGTCCAACTTTGGCGAGCCATGTAATGTTTGATTTAAAGGGAAAGATTCCATACATTTTGGACGGAGGGGCATGTCTGGTGGGCGTTGAGTCTACCGTTGTGGATGGCCTTAGCAGCCCACCAATGTTGCTTCGTCCGGGCGGAGTGTCAGCTGAAGATATCAGAAAGTTCGGGGGAGATGAGTGGGGCAACCTTGTCATAGCGAAGAAAACTGCTGGAAAACTTGAACCCGTCAAAACGCCAGGCATGAAATACAAGCACTATTCTCCCACTGCGAAAGTCATACTCTTCGTTAATTGCGGGAATGGTATAGACGCGATCACCAACTACACCAAAGGATTGGAGGGTAAATTTGCTTTGCTCAAGTCAAGTCGGTTTGCTTGTGCAGAGGAAATGGGCATACTGGGCGCGATCGAAAGATCTTTGGGTAACTCTGCGACTGAAATGGCTCATAGCCTATTCAGAGAGCTACGGGACGTAGACGAAATGGGCGTGGACTATATTTTAGTAGAAGGAGTGGATGAAACGGGCGATGGGCTCGCGGTAATGAACCGGCTATCTAAAGCAGCGTCTGAGGTTGTTAACGGTAATCAGAGTTAGCACTTCTAATTAGAACACATTCATGAAACTTTCACCCGTTCATAGCAGAGTAAGGAAAGAAGCCTGCAGAAAACCGTGACGGGGCCATGGAGAGCCTTAGCGCCAGCTTTATACAACTATCAAGAATGTGAAACGTGATTGCGAAATCAGTACTCATTTGCGGTATTCTTTTCGCGGCTGTACAAGACGGCTTCCTAAATAAAATGAACAGTCATCGCAAAGCACTTGCCAAATGCTTCTCGAGACAGATTGTCTTCGTGATCATTTACCAGGAAAGGCTAAAGATCACTTATGCACTGAACACAGTACCGCGGACACGCAAATGATGTCTAGCATGGCGTGGCTTCGCCTGCAACAACGCGCGCAGCTCGACACTGGCGCGGACATTATCTCGAAGAAAAAAAAGACAGCCAGTGTTCTTTGGCACAGCTACACAATTTGATTTATATAGATCCAACCAATTGGTATCTTCGAAATCGCCCGCTCGCGCAAACCGCTTGCATTGAATATAGACTGAGGGTTTTAAAAAATCAAACAGAGGCGAGATATTTGTGAGCAGCTCCATTCTGGAAATCCTGAACTATGAGCGAAAATCCATTTCTACTAGGCGAAAAACTCCTGGTGAACAGGCTGTCGACTCCATCTGCCAGGTTCTCGCAGCTTTCTGTTTTGGACACAATTACCGAGCTCCAGACAGACGCTGAGCGAGGCTTGTCGAATAATCAAGACGTTCTCAACCGAAGACTGCTTCACGGCATAAACGAGTTGAGCTCGGAGGAAGAAGAATCTCTTTTCATGAAATTCATCTCGTCATTTTACTCCGACCCCTTAATTCTTTTGCTCATTGGCTCAGCAGTTATTAGTTTTTGGATGGGCAACGTTGACGATGCTGTGTCGATCACATTGGCTATCACAATTGTTGTCTCTGTCGGCTTCGTCCAGGAATACCGTTCTGAGCAGAGCTTGCAAGCATTGAATAAGCTTGTCCCAGCGGTCGCCAAACTTACTCGAAATGGCAATACCTCCAGCGTGCTAGCCTCTTCGTTGGTCCCTGGAGACTTGGTCCACTTTTCTCAAGGCGACCGCATACCGGCAGACATACGTTTGACTGAAGCTGTGCATTTGTCTATTGACGAATCGAACTTGACTGGAGAGAACAGGCCAGTAAGAAAGCATGCGGACGCCATTTTGGCTGCCTCGGAAGATGTGTCCATCAACAAAATACCTGTTACAGAAAGATCATCGATCGCTTTCATGGGTACTTTGGTACGTGATGGTCATGGTACGGGCATCGTTGTTGCAACTGGATCTCAGACAGAGTTTGGAGTCGTTTTCGAGATGATGTCGGAGATAGAGAAACCCAAGACCCCTCTTCAGCAGGCAATGGACAAGTTGGGTAAAGATCTTTCGATTTTCAGCTTCATTGTTATCGGTATCATCTGTTTGTTGGGTATAATCCAGGGCCGTGCATGGTTGGATATGTTTCAGATATCTGTATCATTGGCCGTTGCCGCCATTCCCGAGGGCCTCCCTATTATTGTCACCGTCACTTTGGCATTAGGCGTTTTGAGAATGGCTAAAAGAAAGGCAATAGTCCGTAGGTTGCCGAGTGTGGAGACCTTGGGTAGTGTCAATGTCATTTGCTCGGATAAAACGGGGACGCTCACCCAAAACCACATGACTGTGACCAAGACGTGGGCGTTCGATTTCAAAAGCTCAGGATCTTTCAACAGTCCCTTCTTGCAGGTTGACAAGCTAAGCGACAACACGTTGCACCACTCTTTGACCCCGAATATTACACAAGTATTGGAGGTGGGAAACATCTGTAACAATGCAAAGTTTTCAAGAGAGAATGACAAGTATGTCGGCAATGCATCAGATATCGCACTAATGGAATGTTTGCCTCACTTTGGCTTGGAAGATCTGAGAGGCACGAAGCAAAGAGTCAGTGAGGTGCCATTTTCCTCCGAGAGAAAATACATGGCCGTGTGTGTGCATAGCGGAGATGTCAACAAATCCGAGACGCATGTGAAAGGCGCAACTGAAGCCGTGTTAAAATTGTGCAGCAAGTATTTGGACGAGTCTGGCGTGATTCAGAACTTGACGCAAGATATCTCTCACAAAATCAACGAAAACTCGACTAGCCTTGCCTCAGAGGGTTTGAGGGTTTTGGCTTTCGCTAAAAACAAACAAATGCTCTCGGACGAAAGGCTTGAAAATACCGCGTTACCGTCGGATTTGGTATTCTGTGGTTTAGTGGGTATGAAAGACCCCCCGCGTCAAAACGTCGGCCATGCAATCACTATGTTGATGAAAGGAGGAGTTCATGTTATCATGATCACGGGTGATTCTCCCTCTACGGCTGCGAACATTGCCAAGCAGATTGGTATTCCTTGCACAAGTGAAGCCTCCATAATGACAGGAGATCAATTGGATAGCTTGGATGAGGAAAGTTTGAGTAATGCTATCCACAACGTGTCTGTCTTTGCCCGAACGACCCCTGAGCACAAGGTGACAATAGTAAAAGCTTTGCAAAGAAGGGGCGACATCGTCGCCATGACAGGTGACGGTGTCAACGATGCGCCAGCATTAAAGTTGGCTGATATCGGAATTGCTATGGGCAAAAATGGAACAGACGTTGCAAAAGAGGCTGCGGACATGGTACTCACTGATGATGATTTCTCAACAATTTTGAGTGCTATTGAGGAAGGAAAGGGAATTTTTTACAACATTCAAAATTTCGTGACATTCCAATTATCTACCTCGATTGCGGCTTTGTCATTGATAGCCATGGCAACATTTTTTGGGTTGCCCAATCCATTGAACGCTATGCAAATTTTGTGGATTAATATTCTTATGGATGGTCCTCCTGCTCAATCTTTGGGAGTGGAGCCTGTCGATCATGAGGTCATGAATAAGCCACCTAGAAAAAGAAATGATAAGATTTTAACGCGGAATGTTATTAAGCGAGTGTTGCAAAGCGCGGCGATGATTATCATTGGCACTTTGTACATTTTCATTCGCGAGATGCAAGACAACGAGATCACTGCCAGAGATACCACAATGACTTTCACGTGCTTTGTGTTCTTTGACATGTTCAATGCTTTATCTTGTCGTCATTATTCAAAGTCGATCTTTGAATTGGGACTCACAAACCCAATGTTCAATTTCGCCGTTTTGGGATCGCTCTTAGGACAGTTCTGTGCCATATATGTCCCGTTCTTTCAATCAGTCTTCCAGACAGAGGCGCTTTCTTTAAAAGATTTGGTCAACTTGTTGATGATTACCAGTACTGTGTTTATTGGAGATGAAGTGAGGAAGTACATGTTGAAGCGCAGGACAATGTACAGTGGCTATGACTATAACGTCTGATTATCTAGAATTTGATATTAAATTTCAACATTTGTCAAAAAAGTACTTTGACTAGATGCTCCCAGAAATATATGTATATATGCGCTCACTATAATCCGCAAGCTTTTGCGTCTTACTTGTCTCCTGCGATATCTTCTAAAGAAACGACACCTTGAAAAGACTCATCTTGAAGCTTTTCGTAGACCTTTAGCGCAACCTGCTCTGTAGAAACAGCGGGGCGAATAAGGTTGTTCAAGATTGTTACCTTGTCGGAGAAAAGTGCATTTTTCGCATTGTAGCCCAAATCAATCAAATGACTTAATAGTTTTCTGTTGTTTGTGACGGGCTCATTGGAGTCATACATGAAACTAGGCCTCATAAAAATTGTGCGAAGGTTTTTTTTGCAGGAAAGCTCAAATTCTGCTTCTCTTTTTGTGGTGATGTACTCTTCAGGGACTATTGGAGGCTTGCCATCCGCTGAAATGTATACAAACGAAGGTAATTGAGAATGATCATTATCTTGCGTGTGGCTATCTAAAAACGTGTCAGCGAGAAGAACAGCCAGATCTCTTTGAATAGCGGCATATGTGCTTTTGGGCCCACGTGTCATCGGATTGGCGCCTTTAAGAGAATTTGCCAACTTCTGCACGTCATTCAAAAAGTTGAAATTCAGGTTGATGCTCTTTTTGTAGTCCGAATTCTCAAAAAGAATACCAACTGAATGCACAACAGCCAGTTTTCCTTCAATGTGCTGTTTGTAGCTTTCTGGATCGAGAAGGTCTGCCTTCTCCCATTTGACTTTAGATATCCACGAGTTATCTGCGTGAGTCAACGGTGGCGGAGATCTACCAGATCTGGAAAGAGACGTGACAGACCAACCCTGGCGGATACCAACCTCGCAAATTTTACGACCGAGAAATCCGTTTCCTCCTAGTACAGCAATTGAGCTCATGATTAAACAGAGTGACGGGTAGATATTCGTGCGAAAGGCGTAAGTACTCGAGATGGGTGGCTTTTTACCCCACTTTCGCAGTGCTAAGCATGAGTGCGCGACACAGGACTATTGGAGCAATCTATTTATTGTCGGGCAACGAGCGCAGCATTGCTATGAACTCACGCGTTTACATTGTTATCGACCAACGCTACAATCTCTAGAACTCGGAAGTAGTGCTTAAAAAAAAGCGTGTCACAGTAAACGTACATATATTTGATTAAAGTTATTTAACTTTATGTCTCTCTTCCAAACTTTTTCCGCAAGACGACAAACTCCTCATCCTCGACTTCCTCTAGCGATGGGTGCCTTTTTAGTGATTCTTCCTTCTCATTGGCCACATGGTCATTTGACTCGGAGTCAATGGATTGAGTGTCCACGTCCGAGTCAGGCTCATTATCGTGTCGGGTACCAGGCTGGATTGACGAATTTTGAGACTTGCTCCTTGCTCCATCTGTGTTATCAGCCAAGCGAGCGGCCAGGTGTTGCTCAGAAAGACCTTGAGGCGTTCCTGAAGGGATGGACTGGCCACCAGTATTGATCTTTAAATCTCCAAAAAGAGCCGAAAGATATTGCTGCGTCGCTTCCAATTTTCTTCTATGCTCTATCTCCTGCTTTTTCTGCCTCAAAGTCTCGTCTGCAGCTCGTTTGTCTTCCAAAGCGGCTGTCTTCTTTGCTTCTTCTAGATCAAGCCTGGATTGTCTCTTTGCCTCTTTCATGACCTCCTTTCTTTCTGCTTGTATGGACGCCTGCTTTTTAGCTTCCCTCTCGAGATGATTCTGTCTCTCTGCTTCCATAGCCGGCTGGGCTCTACGCTCATTCGTGTCCCTCTTTTGCTCCTCTGCAAAGTTTGCGGTCTTGGCTTCCGGCTTTCTTGTCACATCGCCTCTCTGGCTGGAAGCCCGAACTGATGTCATTGGTCCCCTTTGCTCGACTCCACTAGGTGTACCTGATCCAAGGCTTTCAATAATGAGTCGACCTAGCATTGAGGGGCTAATGGACTCAAACTGAGGTTCCCTAGAATTAATCAAATTTTCGTCTTGTTCAAAAAAACGTTCCCATTGGTGGTTCGCAGGGTTGCCACAGGTAGTAGTTGGCTTTTCAAAACATGCCGCCAATGTGGAAATGAGGTCATGCGAGCCAAAGTTAATTTTCTTTGGGACGTTCAAGACAAGTACATTGTCATGCCAAATATGCTGCCAATCGATTCCTTCAACATCAATGTCACTTATGGGGAATTGAAAAATTCTCCTGAAGCAGTCAATACGCGACTCGACCACCACATTCACCACCTGTGGTTTTCCAGGTACTCTCACTACCTTTAATTCGTAAGAGTCGAAATTGCCATTTTGCTTGTAAATCTGTATTTGGAAAAAATCCTCAGTCTCAATCTTTTTGACAATCTTCGGTCTTTGACGAGCAAGCTGGTGTTGTTCTTGCTGCAAAGTGTGCAAAGCACACAACGCGTTAAAAAGGGGCACTGGCGTTGAAATATCGTAAGATAACATTGAAGAATTTGAAATTAGTTGGATTGAAGATAAGAAATGGAGAAATGCGGGCTTGTAAAGCAACTATTTATACGGCAGCATTTCCTTTTTAATAATGGGCAGTCCATCAGGATACTAAGTCTCGAATATTCCATCAAAAGACGTAACTGATCAGTAAGGAAAATTCTGGAAGGTGCGCGAGCTCGTATTTTAGCTCGAAGTGGCGAGAGCGTGAGCCACGATCCGCGGGAAAGTCCGAGCTGCGCCAAATGCAAAAGGACAGCACGCAATTTGGAATTAAATGTATTACTTTAGTTTCTATTTGCTTACTTTGAATTATATAGTAATCGTGTGGTAAATGAGCGTCGTAGATGTGATTGTCTCAGTGAATCCCTGTGAGTAGTATGCGTAATCAATAACACAGATCAGTCCGGATACCACACTCCTCAGGGTTTCTCCGAGAGTATAGCCGTCCAAGGTGGAGGGAAACGCCGTGATTTGACTATCATAAGTCTGCAATTCTTCATAACTTGAAGTTGCTGTGGTTTCTGGTGCGGCCGGTTCCGTCGAAATGGCGGTTTCCGCGGCCGATGTGGAGGAGACCACAGTCTTAGTCTGTGATGAGGGAGCTATGACCGGGAAGGATCTTGAGCTCCCCGACGCGGCGTCCGTAGCAGCCTGCGTAGAGGTCGGCTTCGTCTCGGTTTCTAAGGTTTCTGCTGCCTCCGTAGACACTCCTAGGGCTTCACTCGTTGTAGGAGCTTCTGATGTTTCCGAAGTAACACTCTCGGGAATGCTTACAACGACAGCCGGTGTCGTGCTTGTAGTCGTACCCGTCTCAGGATCTGTGGTTTTATCCACTTCAGAACTTCTCTCGGTTTGTGCAGGACCTATCACTTCTGTAGTACCCTCATTCTCGACAACAGCAACAACAGAGCTGTATACGCTGAGGTATTCATATGCTTGACCAAAAATTGTGGATGTGTATGTAGAAGTGTACCGCGTTGTAGTCGAAGTTGTTGTCAGGGTACTCCAATCGACGATGGTTGAAGTTGGTGCGTCAACGACATGAGTATTAGTGATCGTGTTATCCACAGTTTTGGTGATTTTGATAACCTTAAGGTCGCGCTTGTCGTTAAAGGAGGAAAAAGCGTAAGTGGAAAGAAATAGAAAGAAAATAGCGAATGACGATATCATTGTGACGTTGTGTGTTTAAATGAGTGACTAGGGTGGGTGCAAAAGAGCGACTTGGGTAAGGGGTTGTGATGAGTTAGCGGTGCGCTATAACTGACGAGGTTCAGTAAGCTGGTTTTGATTTCAAATTTTATGGACAATGAATGGGATTATAAAAAAAAAACGCACGAGAGTCGGGGCAGAAGAGCGTTTTGTATTCTATTATGTATTGCATGGTTCAAACGGGCCCTCGGCGCTGGCTGTATGCTGGCTCTCTACCATGTAAAGGCGGGTCCTTGGTGCTGGCGTTTCAATCCCAATGAGGTTCATAGCCAGCTCCAAATACCATGCTCAAATAGCTATCACTTTTCACACACCGAACTCTGATGCCCGAAGAAGCAGTTGCACGTATGAAAGTCGTAATGACATCTGTACATGCAGAACCCGCTGGCCTGCGCGCACCTTTTAGGAAATTGTGCCCAGGCGACCAGCATTCATACGCAAGGTTGAATCGATTTTATGAGAAAATCATGACGCACGTGAATTAATTTGGGGCGAGTGAAATGACGGCAAGCACTCAAGGATTGCCATACTTTATTTGTTGCTCCTTCTCAAACGCAATACTAGTCGAGTCTTTGCCACAACATGTCGAGCATAAAGAGAACTGGGCAGCAAGGCCCTTTCTCAGATCTCTTCAATAACATTTAAAAAAAGCGTCATTGTAATTCTATTTATCTTCCAGTGAGATTTGCCTGCTGATTTCAGCTGATTTTGAAATTCATCAAGGTGGTCGCCTAGGAATCCAAGCAGTTACATACGCGCGACTTTTTTTGCCCTCGGTATACCCACAAAAGTAATTACGGGGGGCAATCAATCGCAGTGACACCCCCGTTTCTCCCCTAATTCCGACCCAAAGCGCCGCTAAGTTTAGACCTCGCATCGTGCTTAAATCAATTTGCAGCATATCACAAGATATAAACTACCTTCAGACCCCCGGATGAGTTACTTCAATGGGTCATCGTCTGGGAACAATCCACTTGCTTTTCCCTCTTACAACCAACAAAGACTAAATCAAGGCAATGTAGCGGGTCTAGGCACTGTCAATAACTCGGTGAGTCAAATAGATAGTCATTTTAATGGGTCGAGTTTAAATTCAACACTTCAACAAACCACTGATCAGGCTACAGATCGAGCGGGCTCTTTCATTAATCCACAAGATCAAATAAGCAATGATCGATCTCCAAACGAAGATGGTGGCAGTACAGAGCGGCAAGAAGGTACTAGAAGAGACACAGCCGCTGATGCTGAAAATCGCGGCCTTAAGCGAGACCGACAGAATCGACCGGGCCAAAAGTTTGGGGCCAAAAAAAGACTGTGGGTGTGGACATGGTTTGTTCAGGATCCCAACGATCAAAACGTGGCTGTGTGTGACTTTTGTGGTAAGGTGATCACTCGCGTAGCCAGCGATAGAGGGCTGCCCAAGAAGTTGAGTGAGCATCTTCACACCCATAAGCTCACGAAGAATCTGATCAATCCGTCGCGTCAATTGCCCATCGATAGCACTGGTCTTTCGTTCAATGCATCCCTTCAAATCCCATATGCTGGTACCTTCTCGCCACAACAGGGAAATGGTGGCATTCTTCAGGCTGTTTCCTCAATTTCGCAGGGCCAATTAGGCTTACCCTCGCCATCTCAGCGCCACTCTTCAGCACTGGGACATCATGCTCTGCTAGCAGCTTCACTGTCGCAAGCGCAGGCATCTCAACAATTGATGCATCAGCTGACTATAGAGTCTGCCGACTCAGGGCTCAAGCAGAATCAATCGAAGTATAGGAGAACAAACTCAATGGCAGCATTCGCTAATGACATGCAGCATATTCATCCTCAACTACAGAATCACACAAATGTGCAATCCTTGCCCAACTCAAGCATTACAGGACAAGTGAGTCGCAGGTATCCTCAGACCACTTTCGAAAGCTCGCCTTACTCGGGATCTAAGTTTCATCGACATCTTTTGAAATTTTTGGCAGAGAACAAGTTGTCCGTCCGTCTTTTGAAGCTGCCTTCTTTTCAGCAGCTTGTTTATGATTTGAGACCTGAGTCAATCACGGATTTGCTAGATCTCACAGGGCTATATACCTCTTTCGTCGAGATCGCTCGTGGCGAGAACTCCTCAGAAACCCCGAACACTCGTGAATCTTCAGTAGCAGAAGCGAGTGTGGTGAATACTTTGGCAAGAGAGCTAACTAAAAAATAGTTTGACCAGGAGCCGAGCCGCTCTCTTTGAGCTATCGAATCTCCCTTCTGGTACATGCCCAAAGACGCTTTCGTACTTGGTCAGCGGCAATATCAAGCCTGAAGACAGCGCCGCTTCTTCTTTTACTCGATGTCCATTTCAATTCTTCGCAGGTGACATAATATTGTTTTGAGGTCAGACGAGCAGGGCTTGACACTTCGCAAGTCAGAAGACGTCATAAGAGTATACTCGGCGGACCATGTCTGTTTGAAGTAATATACACAGAATGTGGCACTTATCTAATCTACTTCAATGTGAAATCCTGATATATTGCCCTTTGTACCCGGAAAATCTGCTTGAACTCTGATGTGCTGAACCTGGTGTAAGCTTGTTGCACCACTAGATACCCTAGGTTGCGTAACAGATCCAGGATCTATCACATGCAAGCCCTCACGTATTTACTTTATCCAATTTTTAGACCCAAGAATGATCTAGGGCGGACATTCCATTGCTCTGCTAGTTCCTAAAAGGCGTCAATGCTTGCTCACTGATCGTACCCATGTATTATTATCATCGAACTCCCGCCACAATCGACTTATGGACATGCCGAGATCATACTTTTTCTTTTCAATTTCGTCTTTCTTGCATTGTAGTTTATCGATAGCTCGAGTTATTTTTGTGCGTGTCGCATAGTCAATTTCAACGTTGTACGGGGGAAGAAGACTTGCCAAGAATCTGATCTCCTTCTCGATCTTCACGACGCGTGTCGTGTATTGGTCGTGTTTAGTCTGGAGGTGTTCCAATTGAGAATGTTTGTCACTAAGTTTACGTCCTTCGATCTGAGCCTTATTCTGAGGCAAGTTTCCATAGCGATGGGTCACGGAATCGTTGGAATCACCGACGTGATCACGCAGGACATTGGTCTCACGCGAGACTTTGCGGACTGTGAATTTAACTGGTTTTCTCGACCCTTTAGTTTCTCGTACTGGCGTTGTTCGAGAAGAGGCTAGATCGCTATCATGTTCCATGACCGGGGCAACAGTGACTTGACTTTCCGTGAGGCTAATGTCAGTCTCGAGTTTCTTTGTCAATTCATTGATGGACAAAGTTTTGATTAGCTTGCTCGTCGAGTCAGAAGACAGCAAAGATGACACTGAGCCTGTCGGGGAAGCTGGGCGCAGAGCCTCAGTTTCGATTGCGAATGAGTATTTTGAAGTTCTCCCGTCAGCGGATTCGTGTCCTGGACCTTTGAGGGTATTCGGCGCCTCGGGGAAATCCAATTCGTCGCTGCCTTTTACAGTCGAGTTCCTAGCAACTTGAGAAACACGTAGCGCACTCTCTTGCGATACCTTCTCATCCGCGGCTGCAGAAGATTCGGCGTCGAGCGTAGTCAATGCTGGGATCTCGCTTTCTTGGGATGAAAAAGGACCGTTTGTCGATGATTGCAGACATTCTCCTTGCCCTAATTTGTCCTCGTGCGCTTCGTGCCCTTGAGAGCTCATTCGACGGGGCACATTTTCAGAAACTGCGTTCAATGTAGGGATGACACCGGTTTGGGCATCAGTTGAAGAGGCCATAGTTAGAGGCAACTATGATTATTTATATCTGACTCGATAGCAACGCGCACGGTGCAAAAGCCAATTGCGGTAAAAAGATGTTAGATTCGTCTCAGGCTGTGTGCTATTGTTTAGCTACAGGCCGAAACACACACAAAGGCGCGCTCAATAAAGTATAATATGTCCACATACTTTAAACTTGCGTGATGACTTGTATACATCAGATACTTAAATTTGAATTCGGTGGCTCTTCAGCCGATACATTCGATTGCGCTTTGATACATCAATCTACCTACTTTCAACGATCTTAGCTACAGTTCTGGCCCGCCTTTTAAAACCGCGTCTCACAGGCAAATGGTCGGAAATCTTCTTCAGATGACGGGACTTATTAATCCAGCCATCAGTTCATTCAGTTGAAAGCCAGTATTTTGCCCGAGGATTTTTTTTTTTTTTTTGATCAGCCGATTGTCACAGTTTTCCTAAGGAAACGCAAGATATGTAGGGACTCGAGCCGCGCGACTTGAAAATGAGCTCAACAATGCACACAAAGATAATCAATGAACGGACAAAACTTTTGCATGCTGACTACCCTTCTGCTTGTGAATGAGGTGGACTCCTTTCCCTATGCCGCAGATCCATACTACTGGGTCTTGACAACGAGCTGCGGTCACTCCATAGGATATATCACGCCTGAAATTGCTTTGAGATTTGAACAATGTGAGCAAGCGCACTACTTCGAGACCAACTATATAGATAAGCAGATCAAAATAAGCGAGTCCTTGGATACATTGGAAAAGAGAACCTGGGTATTAAGTGAAGTAGCGCTTTCGTGGAAGTTGTTTGATCAATTGCTCAGCGACGGCTGGCGTGACGAGTTATACACCGTTTATTTTCCCTCCTCACAACCCTATGTACGGCTTGAAAGAGCGTTTGCATGTCTTTTAGGTGTTGTAACGTATGGCGTGCATATTATGGGATATGTTCCTGCTCAAAGTACCCCTGATGGTGTTCTTAAGATTTGGGTTCCCAGACGATCGATGAATAAGCAGACATATCCAGGGAAGCTTGACAACACGATCGCCGGAGGTTTGGCCTATCCCTTTTCTATCACTGAAAATGCCGTAAAAGAATGTTATGAAGAGGCTGGCTTGCTGCAGGCCTTCTTGAAAGACAACATGCGTGCGGTGGGCGCCATCTCGTACATGTGCCAGCCGCACGGGAGCCACGGGCACGTTCAGCCAGAAGTTCAGTACCTTTACGATCTAGTGTTCGGCTCCGAAGAAGAAAACGTTCCCTGTCCAGTCGACGGGGAGGCTGAAGACTTCAAGCTCATGCCCATTGCAGAAGTGTACGAAAGAATGCTCAATGGTGAGTTTAAGCCCAATTGTGCTTTAGTGGTCATTGATTTCATGATTAGGCACGGATATTTGACTTGGGAAAACGAGCCCAACTACTTGGAAATTTTGTCCCGCATACATAGAAAGCTTCCTTTTGCGACAATGAACTAGGTTCGCGGCGGCCGGTGCTGCACTAACATGCTTCGCTGTATTTAGGTTTCTGGCTACTAGCTTCAAGGACAAGGGATGAAAGACGTCGCTGCAAGATATGCTTTTTGAGAGCCAGGCAATCTACTGAACATTCACTTGAGAGGGTGCGGTGCTGGGCATAGCCTCCAAGGTTCTCAAGTATGGCTCGGCCTCGACTTGAAGCGTAGACTCTACTTCTCACCAATACGACCCTGGAAACGCACTCGAGATTTTTGTGATTGCGCTCAAACTCTTTATATCGCTGATACCAAAAAGTACATCTCTCTTGCCTATTCGTTCTTCGGCATCTATGTCGTACACCCACAAAGTAGTCTGATCTCATAAATTACCTTATTTTGCCATTAAACGCCATTTGTAACTTGAGCTACGAGTCAATAAGTCTACGCACGCTCATTTATTGATTCAAATAAGAGTTCATTGGCACTTGTAGGTGTCGTAGTCTGGGGCAGATTATAAAATCTATCTAATGACTTCAGTAGAACAAAGCGCTGATAATGAATTCGGAATCGAGTGAGAAATTTTAGCCTTTTGTCGAAAATTACAGTCGTCTCATTATTTTTCCGCATAACGAGCTGAGATATTATCTCCAGATTTTGTTTTGGCAAAAATTCAATGAGCTTGAATACCCATGATTGCTAAAGTTACCTGAGCTAACAGTATTGAAACACGAGTGGGTTCTTTTATAGTGTTTAGTCAAGGATGCAATACTTCTGGCGCAGCTAGAACCTATGCTTGGAGGACTCAACCGGGTGGGAGAAAAAAATGGTTCATCCTCCTCTCCCTCCCCGGTGGTACCTCTGTCGTGCCGAAGCCATTGTCACTGAGTCCCGTGACACCTTGGACTAATTCTTGGCTTGCCTTCCCATGCAAACCAACCAACAAAGATTCTGGAAAATATGCTGTGCAAGACAGCCATCGATGCGTTTCCCAGGTCAATCAGATTTGCTGACAGATACTCCAGAACGATTGATGAAGACGGTGTTTCAGTGTTCATCACACCTTGCGAGTTGCAAATTTGGGACATTCGGCAGTCTCAGAAAAGCAATCATAGTTATTCGTCGCCCCAGAAAGACTTATCAGTCGTTCACCCTATGAAACCTTACTTTAGCTTGACAGCCCTTGGCTTAGAGAATGCTTCATGATGGGTATTCGCCGTCTCTCTTTCTTTCTCGGACTTCGCTCATATGATTCATGAGAATCCGAAGTTGCCATGGCTCGAGACCCATGCGTTCTTTTTTGTCACCTTTCAATAGCCAGATGAGTGAACGAGATCGTGTGAATGCTAATCGTCATCCCGAGATGACATCACGAAACTTGGATAATACACTTTCAGTAGAGAGATAAAAAGAGATTTGGATATAGGATCTTTATTTGAGCTAGATTTCTCGAGGTAGACGCTGTCGATTATATACGGGCACCTTCGTGTCATGTAGAATATTCTATTCTTGCGAAGTCGACTAGTCGTTTTCACCCCGCAGCATCAGAGACCAAATGCCTCAAGATAACCAAAGAAAACCATTGGCCACAGGATAATTCTCGCAATGTGTGAAAATTAACTGGTCAGAGGTTTGTAATGTCGTTTCTGACCTCCGAGCTCCTTCCTTGAATTGACTCCCATATGTCGATACTTTGAATCTAGAAAGCGCCTAATTGAGGATTTTTTAGGTACAGACTTCATACAAGCTTCATGGATTCTCAAA
>ERZ794936.492-NODE-492-length-18638-cov-32.606038_pt1 | contig 18638 bp, 10 predicted proteins | sample MGYA00511083_ERZ794936 | MGnify/ENA primary metagenome ERZ794936 (study PRJEB30137, sample SAMN04331409) | food metagenome | isolation source: Y2 must sample point D1 replicate A | place: Australia: South Australia | collected 2014 ... | reverse complement strand
CAATACAATACCACACAAAAACAAAGAAAGAAAGAAAGTCACCCAACTGTGTGTGCTCCAATGACTTCCAGTGTCACAATAATGGTTTGAACATTGGAAGATAAGTAGCTGGACAGAGAAATGTATGGAAGTATGAGTAGATCAATAAGTAAACGTGTGAGTAGATCGATAAGTAATGGTGTGAGTAGATCGATACGTAAATGTGTGAGTAGATCGATAAGTAATGGTAAAAATAGATGATGATTCAGGCAAGAGGTTTTATAGCAAACACTTTGCTATCGCATCAAAGGCAATGACAAGCAGATCAAACAACTACTAACGCAGAAGTTCTTGGGACTTTTTATGTAAATTTCTCTTTGTTTTGCAATCAAATGTGATTGTTTATTTTTTGACTAATAAGATGATACACAAACATGCTAAACTTTCTTCAGCTGAAGTAGTATAAGTTGTTAGATAAAATAAACAAAAAACATTATTAGCACGTGACATTTGTATTAAAAAAAATGACTAGATCGTGTAAATGCAAACAAAACACGGTTTAAAACATTATGCACACCTTTTGAAATTAGCAAAGCAAGCATGACTGAAAACTGGATCTACCTGTGTGTTTTTTTTTTTTTTTTACTTTCAAGCCAACAGGAACTTATCTTACACTTGAACCTCAAACCAGTAGTATTAACGGGTTAAACATTCCTTATCTTTCCCTGCGAGTTACTCCACTTAGCAGTTTCTTTCAAATCTCATACACGTGACAGCAGACTTAAAAGGTCTAGACAAGATTTTACACCTGACTTTGGCGAAACAAACAAAAAAAACAACAAAAAAAACCAGATTTTTTTTTGTTTGCTAACCTCCGGGTTTCTCGAAACTTTAAATTTGAACAAAACGTCAACAATGGATGATCAAAGCCGATATATAATTGTATCAATGAAGTATACGAAAAACACCCATCACAGGCACGGCGAGAAGCTAACAAGAAAAATAAAATATAAAATCACACCAAAGACTTTTTTGCAATGCCCGCTGAGAGTTACTCTAATTTGGACACAAGCACACAATCTGAAGTAGCAAACTTCAACAAGTTTACAACAATTGATTGGCCCGAAGAAAGGGTGAAAGAAGCAAAGGAAAAAAAACGTCCTCTGTTGTCAACAACCGATCTGGAAAATCCAGATTTGAGAACACACCACGAGTATGTGAACCGGTCCGTGTGGACCTCGATGCATAGGTATTTTAACCACATGTTTCGCCAAAATTGGACCACTTTTTTGACGTTGACAGCGATGGGGATAACCATTGGATGCATTGCTGGGTTCATCCAGATATTTACTGAAAGTTTGGTCAGTTGGAAGTCAGGGTACTGTTCGAAAAATTGGCTGCTAAACAAAAACTTTTGTTGTTCAGAGGCAAAAGAGTTTGAAAGTCAATGTGTGGCGGAAGGTTTTTGGATCAACTACTCCAACGGTGGGCTCAAATTTATTGTTTTTGTAATTTTGTCTATTGTTTACGCAATAATCAGCGCCGTCATGGTCAAGTTCGTGGCACCTATGGCCGCTGGGTCAGGAATATCAGAAATCAAAGTCACAGTTGCAGGGTTCATCTACAACACGGATTTTTACAGTTTGTCAACGCTATTGATCAAGTCTTTGGCTCTTCCATTGACCATTGCCTCAGGGTTGAGTGTCGGGAAAGAAGGACCCTCTGTCCATTACGCCACTTGCTGCGGGTTCATCATTGCAAAATTCTTCTTGCAAAAGGGCCGTCAACATTTGAACAAATGGTCATCGACTTCGTCTTCATTGTCTCAATACGGAGTGAATTTCCCCGAATTGAGCGAATACATGGTTGCCGGGGCCGCAGGTGGAGTGGCCGTTGCGTTTGGTTCTCCAATTGGAGGAGTTTTGTTTGCTTTAGAAGACATTGCGTCATCGTCAGACTATAATTTATCCACTCTTTGGAAATCTTACTATGTTACTATGATGGGTATAGCCACTTTGAAAGCCATCAATCCCTTTAGAAATGGAAAGATAGTTCAGTTTGAAATCACATACGACAAAGACTGGCACATTGCGGAAATCCCCATTTTCCTTTTGCTAGGTGTTTTTGGCGGAGTTTACGGAATAATAATTTCCAAATTAAACGTTTACATGGTTCATTTCAGAAAAAAATATTTGTCCAGTTACGCATTACAAGAAGTCTTGATCCTAACCGTTTTGACATCATTGATCTCGTACTTCAACCAGTTTTTGCAATTGGACATGGCAGAGAGCATGGAAATTTTGTTTCATGAGTGCATTGGGGAAGACGACGCAACATGGGATCACCAGTTGTGCTCGGTATCGTCAGCATCGCCATTCAAATTCGTGCAAATGTGTTCGAGCTTGCTGTTTGCGACAATAGTAAGAGCAGCTTTGATCATTGTTTCTTATAATTGCAAAGTTCCATGCGGGATCTTTGTTCCCTCGATGGCTGTTGGTGCTACCTTTGGAAGATTTATTAGCATTTTGGTGGAAAAATTCATTACGGGACCTAATGTCATCACTGCAGGCACATACGCATTCCTTGGAGCAGCTGCTTCCCTAAGTGGGATAACACATTTGACCCTCTCAGTTGTTGTGATTATGTTTGAATTGACAGGCGCTTTTTTCTACATTATCCCAACAATGATTGTTGTTGCCGTTACAAGAATGATTTTTGCCAATTACGGCACGGGAATGGGCATTGCTGAGCAAATGATTGTTTTCAACGGGTTCCCACACTTGGAAGAAAAATACGACCACCACTTGTCCGTTGACTACAGTGCCCAAGATATCATGTGTTCAAAACTACAAACTTTACCAGAACACATCTCAATAAGAGACTTGAAAATGGTGCTGTCTTCATCAGTACAAGATAAAGTTCACGGGTTCCCAGTGATCACAATAGCAAACAAGTGTATTGGGTATGTGAAAAGAGATAACCTGGAAACTTTCCTGTACATGAACAACATTGATGACTTGACTATTGATTTCAACAGGGCAACTTTGGGTGAAAATGAACAACAAGTGGACCAACTTGAAAACGTAGAAAATGATTTTTTGATGGATAAATCCGTTATTGTAGTAAAATCAACAATGAAAATCACATTGATTCATGATATTTTTAAAAAAGTTGGGCCAAAAGTTGTTATGGTCGAAAATGAAAACGGTGATTTGACTGGATTGATCACCAGAAAGGACTTGATGAGTTTTGAAAGTAGCAAGCACAAGGAACTGAACGGTGCGTTGTATACCTTCAATGAAAGCTGGGATGATTTCTTGTGGAGCATTATTACAAAAATCAAGGCAAAATTAGGAAGATCTTAGAAAAGCATTGTATATACAAAAATGACAATAATAATTACAACAGAAGAGGAAAATATCTTGAGTGCAAAAAGCTATTCTGGAAATCAACAAAACATCATGTATCAATCCTCTCTCCACTTACCGTTTGTCTTAAAATCCTCGTAAATCTTTTTGAAATACGTTTTTCCAGCGTGGTCCAAACTGGCATTGATAGTCACTAGTTCGTCTTGAGACAACAAAGCGAAAACAGAATAAATAGATCCTATCAATTCCTTTCTCACAGAGTTGCTCAAAGGATTATAGTTCTTGACACACAGTTTGATGTATTTCAAAAGAACTGGCCCAATAGAACGTCTCAAGTTTTTCTTCAACAAAGAAACTTTGGAGTGCAAGCCGAGGTCGGCATTTTTCGACAAAGTGGAAGATAGGGAAGGTTCACAGTAGTTTGTAATTAATCTTGAAACATTTTGCACCGCATTGACAGATACATTAGGAGAATGACTCAAAACGTCCATGTAAAAGCAAACTATGCTGTTGATCAAATGGTAACGGTTTGTTAATCTAAAACTGTGAAAGTTCAAAACTATCGATAGCAACTGCGTAGTGACTTCAATAGTATTACTCAATTCAGCTTCATTGTTCAGGCTGCATTGTGAAACAGTTTTACAGCATAAAGGAAACAAGGACTCAATAGTGTACTGTGAGAAAATCCATTGCTGAGTGATGAGTAAGTTTTTGATAGTTTCCAGTACTGGTAGAAGTGGAGCCACTGAAGCTTGATTATCACTCCAAACAATCAACTGACCTACCGAATGTGCAAAGGGAGTTACTAGTTTTTCATTTTTGCTTGGAACGTGTTCAAGAAGAGTTTGGTAAACCCCTAAAATTGGTGCTTCATAGCTCACGCATGATCCAATGCATTGCACCGTTTCTTCAAATATAGCCTGGAAAAGTTTGGCATCAGTTTTTGTTGTTCTGTCAACAAAGGTCGACAAACCTTGTGGATCAAGCCCACTACTCTTCAATACTAGATAATGCGCAATACCAATCAAAATTTCGTCTTTTGTGTTTAGTGTTGTCAAGTAAAGGTCAAAAGTGTTACATACCTTCTTTTCATTGGCCAAATCTAAGTTTCCCATTCCAACTGAAAAATTACCCACAGTATGAGAGTCAAACAAGGGTTTGATTCTGTCATGAATAAACTCTTTTTTTTCCGAGAAGTTGCAGCTGCTCAAAACTTGGTACAAGTACTCCATGCTTGCTTCTTTGGATTGAATGGTTTCGTAACAATGCGCAACAAAAATGTGCAGAAGCTTTTCCCAAGATTCGGTAAACACACAATTATCCACCGAATGACCTGACAAAATAACAATCAAACTAGCCCTCAAAGCACAATCATCGTGTACAGTCTTTTTTATTAGTACCGACAAACTTTCGTTCAAGTAAGAAATGCTTTCCTTCCAACGAATCAAATGATTGGCCCACACGCAATCAAATATTTCCGAGCCAAACTCTAGCGTCCTTGTTAGTTTATCAAAATCTGTCTCTACGATTGATTTGAAGGTTGGAGACTCCTTCAGCAAATAAATGATGGCATGGTTATTTGACAAATGCTGCAAATTTTCAACAAGAAAGTTGATCAACGCAATTCTAATATTTTTATTCCAGCACTGTACAGGGATCAAACAAATAAAGTCTACGTTTGAAAACTCACCTTTGTCTATAACTGACTTGCTGATAATGGTCGCCAATTCATACATTATTTCTTCTTCCTCAAAGAAATCATTATTGCTAACTACACTAGTAGTCAAGATGCGATGCAAAACAATTGGATACCTGGTAACCAGCTCATCACAAAGGGAGTTCAAACTGGCTTTATCAAAAACAGAGTTGACTAAAGAGGACCATCTTGTGAATAGGTCAAAAAGTATAGTTTCGTTGTCCGTCGAAACGGTAGCAAACCATTCCATGAAGCCATGAACAATAAGCTTATCTGAATAATCAACCAACTCTCTTAGTTTGAACAAACTGAAAAAAGAATATTTGGATTGCTGCTCGGCACTTTTCTGTTGTTGGATTTTAACCAATGACTCATAATGTTCTTTGATATCGTCTGTGTCTTGTTGGCTGTTAAAACACGAGTAATACAATTCCATCACATTAAACGCCAATTCCCAGTTGACACCTTCAACGCTTTCAACACTTTGAGTGAAACTGTCGGAAAATATAATATTATGCAAAACCGTTTTCATCTCTGCACTGTCTTTGACGTACTGCAAACTAACAGGATTAAAGGAGCCTTTCACTATTAGCAATAGTAGGTGTGGAAAATCCAATAGCTTGTTGATTACAGTCAACAATTGGGTACTCGATAAATTGGCCACATACTTGCTGATAACAGATTTATACTGGCTGTCAAAAATCAACTTAGAGCTGGGATGCTTTTCAGAAAAAGTTTGCAAGACATCTGTGACAAAAACGTAAAACTCTCTTGCATTCACATAGCATTGCACAAACTGTTCCCAAACTGATAACAAAGGAGTAGATGATTTCTCTATATTTTCAAGTATCAATGTTGAGTTTTTTATCCCAAGCTCTATATTCAATTTCAAAACATCTGCAACCAATGCCCATTGAATGTTTTTTGAGGAAAGAGTTGCAGTCAAGACCTCATTCAAAATTTCTTCTGAAATCAAGTTTTTTTTGGTTAGACGGGAAAGACTCTCCAAAAGTGCAGGAACAACATTTTGTGATATTTTGCTAACTTGTTGAAACACAGACTCCGTTAAAGAGGAATTGCTTTTGACAACCAATTCAAAAAGCTTAACTAAAGTTGCATTGTCGTTAGGTGTCGCTGTTTTTATAGTTTTTTCGAGTAGCTTGATGAGTGTCTGCGTGCCGTCAAGACTGGCATTATCAAAAACAAAAGTGTATAAGATCGATGTAATTTTTTTGTCATCAAGGGCCAACAAATCTAACAGGCTTCTTGGGGCCTTGAAACAAAGATACTGTAAAAATCTGGATTGATCCGCTTTTGAATCAAAGTCCACCAACAACAGCAGCTTGTCTATAATATCTGTACTGACAGGATGCTGCTGGGAAAAACCACAGATCAATTTAAATGCAATGTCTGGCTGTGGAAGATCTATACTCAGTGAAGATTTTTTCACTTTATCCAAAAAATTGCCAACTTGAGACTCCAATGCAGGGTTTGCGCAAATTAGAGATTGCAAATTGGTTAAAATTTGGTACACTCTCAATTTCTTGTACACTCTGATCAAAAAAGTAGTTTCATAATTACGAAACACCTTGTCCCACAAAGTGTTGAAGAGACCCCATATTTCAGCGTTGCCCAAAAAAGCGTTGTTGTTTTGTTCGTTTAGTCTGTCAACAAGTAGCTCAAACACAAACAAGTCGCCCCTTGGAAAGTATATTCCATTATAGTTTTCGTCCACAATGCTGATAAGTTCAGGGACTTTGATCTGCTTTGACCGTAGATATTTGCTGAGAGATTCACTGTTTGTTGGCAAAGAAGCCATAATTGATTGTGTTTGTGGTGCGGTGCCTTGAACTTTTGTCTTGCAAACCTTCATGCAACGTTAAACAACTTCAAGCTTGAGAAACGAGATGAGTATCATTTTCAGGTCATTTAAGTTTGTGGCATGCATGAGATGTGTTTCTTGTGGAAAAAAGAAAAGTTTGGCCCGAGGATTCAAAAAATTCGGACTCGGTTATTTTTTTCTCACCTGCAGATGTTTTTTTTTTTTTTTTTTTTTTTTCACACGAGCTAAGCAATAAACAGTATGCTTCTGAGCAAGTGAAGAATCAGTAAACGGTGCAATCTCTTTGACAAGCGCTGCACCTTGTAGTGAATATAGAGAGTTTTTTTTTTTACAATGAGCAGCAATAAAAGGGCAAAGGAATTGAATAAAAAGATGAGTACTAGTGCCAGAAATGAAAATCAATTGAGCATGAGCAATACCGCCGCAAAAAAGTCTTCTCCCTTTCAGCAGCTGTTGATGGATCCTAATGCATTGAGTTTCCTCGACGACAAAGAGGAATCAAGCGAAAAACGTTCTGAGAACTTAGACGATGCGGACATAGATGAGCACTCAACACAAGGAAAAGCTGAAGAGATTGCTTTTGACACCCGGAGTGTCGACATGGAGGAGAGCGAAGAACCAAAAGGGGAGTCAGCAAATGGCACAAAAGAAGCTGATGCTGACGACATGGATATAGAGGCTGAAGACGAAGATGGAGAAAGCGGAACAAAACAAAACGGGACGAAAGGTGTGGGACAAAATGCAGAAGTTACGCAAGATTTAGAAGAGTTGGAAGGCTCGAACAAAAATGTCCCAACCTTTTTTTTCAAGTTCAACCCTTGTTTTAATGCTGGGATATTCGGTAGTGGCCGCGGTTTCCAATTGACAGAAATTACAAACTTGGATTGTGAAGACGAGGAGGAGTTGGATGAGTTACTGAATGCCCATTCAACTGAGCCCGTTTTTAATACTGCAGATGTGGACTACATTTCCAAAATTTTTGAAATTTACTATGGCTTGTATAAAAGTGGTGATAAAAATTATCTTAGCTCAAATGATGTGCTACCATACGGAGTTGTCAACAAACAAGAAGTCAGTGAAAAATTGAGCTTGATTGATTTGTCGTTTGAGCAAGTTTCGAGTGAGTTGGATTATTATTTGACAAAGAAGTTGAACGAGCCAGAACATGACGATAAGTTTATTTTCAGATTACAAGAACTGAATAATGTATTAAACTGTTTGAAAACATTTCAGTTCATTCAGTTTGAAGAGTATTTGGGCACAGAATTCTTTACAAGACTACACGAGTTTATCAATAAGCTAGACGGCCAGCCTTCTACGGAGGTGATATATGAATTTTTAGAAGGTGAACCTACAAAGCTTGCTGAAACTGAGACTTTCTATAAATTGGTTATACAACTATTATTAAGAGGTTTAATTGAGCAGGCGGTGAACTTGTTGAAAACATGGCAGGAAAAAACAAAGTCACACTATATTTCGAACATTGATGCCTTCAATTCGGTGGTGCAGCTGTTAGAAAATTATCCTTATGGTAACCAAAACCATTTCAGAGAGTGGAAAAACTATGTTGCCGAACTGGCCAATTACTTGGAAAACAACCCCAATGAGTCTGACATTAAAGGAGAAACAAAATGGTTCAACAAAATGGTGCACTGTATAAACGGGAACCAAAACGTTATTAGCTCGGTGTCCACCAAATGGTACGAAACTTTGAGCGGGCTTTTCCATTTTTACATCCCTACTATCAAATTGTTGCCAGAGTATTTGGCAATTGCACTTGAAAAGTACACAGACAATCAGTTGACTATTTTGGAGGAAAATTTGATCTACATTTTGGAAAATCGTATTGTCAACATTTTGCCTTATTTGGAGTCATTGCATCAACCGTCTTCGGCTTTTGTTGCTGCGTTATGTGAGCATAGAGGCTTGCTACCTTTCTTACCGTCACTAGCGAACGATAAAAATGAGCGTACTGTTTCATCATACATGTTATATCAGCTAGGTCTTTATTTGGCTACACCTTCCGCCAAAATCAGCGATGCTTTGTTGAAGAGACTGTACTCTTTGGCGTTTGGGGTGTTGAAAGTGAGTAACTACGAACCTTATTTGAGAGACACAATCAGCGAGCTTTTACCTAGATATCCTGTTGTGACAAATGAAGATATGGAGTATTGTTTGACAATTGCAGCCAAATGGAAGTTGCCAGCCACAATCTCTGTGATCTATCAAAGACTAGGGATGGAATTGATCCACACTTCTTGGTTGGAGTCTATGATATTTTTTAGCAAATCGATGGAGTGCTCGGATTCTAGTGTTTCTGATAGCGTTGGTGAATCCAAATTGATTTACTACTCTTTGTTGTTGTTGGAGCACTCTTTGATTAATGGTAAGCCTGTTGATAATGCGCTGGTAAATCAGGTTTTGGAAGAAGACGAACAATACAATGCCATGCCTAAAGCCTTGAGACAGTCGTTGGCTCCATACAGAGTTTTATACAGGATTTTCCAATTGGTGGAAGACCAGAAAAACAATTTACAAAGCACTACCTTAAGCTTTGAGATCCTAAGATTATCAAATGAATTGTTGAGATTCCAGTACTTGAAAAATTACCAAAAAGTTTTGCTTACTGCCAAAATTGTTTATCCATTGTTAAGGGAAGTTTCTACAACGCATGTGAAATTTGATTCACAGCTTCTGATCGATGTTATGGAAAGTGTAAACAACTTGGAAAAGAGCATTTTTGCCAAAGATAGCAAAGATGCTGCCATTTCTGACAGACTACTTGGGGACCAGCTTGAAACAGACTGCATTGGTTTTTTGAAAACGCTGAACAAACAACTAAACCAGTTATTTTGTACATCAATCATATAGACGAGTAATCTTATAATTGTTCTAATTCTTACAATTGAAATTCAATACTTTTGCAAACATGTTTTTTTTTTTTTTTTTTTTAAAGCTGTTATTAAACTACATATATATAAAGTGTGATTTATAGTATTTTCATTTCCATTCAGCGATGGATTCTACATTTGCAATGCTTATATCTGGATAAAGCTGAAAAAAAAAATCAAATAATAATCAATAAAACACATAAACATGCCACCTTAAGGGCTACTGATTTAACAGATAACGTCTTGAGTGGCTCTAGAGTTCAACAATAGGGCAACAATCAACCCGTACAAACCCAAAACTTCTGCAAAAATCAAAATCAAAATCATACCAACGAATAATCTTGGTTGTTGAGAGGTACCTCTGACACCGGCATCACCGACGATACCAATGGCGAACCCAGCGGCCAAACCACTCAAACCGACACTCAAACCAGCACCCAATTGGATGAAACCGGTATATAGGGCTTGTTTTTGACCCAAAGAGTAACAAACCAAAACGGACACAACCAACCCGTAAATGGCAATAATACCAGCCATAATAACTGGAACAATGTTTTTAAATAGTAAATCTGGTCTCAACACACAGGTGGCACAAATACCAACACCGGATTTAGCAGTACCGTAGGCGGCACCGAAAGAGGTGAAGATAATGGCAGCGGCACAACCGATGGCACCGAAGAATGGGGCATAAACTGGACTGCATAAAATATTGATTTTTTCGATGAACTGCAAAACATGTATCGTCGCTTAGGTACGGTTTCAAGTCAACAGAAAAATAAACGGAGTTGTTAGTAAAACGTTGATCTTGGTGTGGGTGTTTCATAGGTTTGTATTGCTGAGAGAGATAACAAAAAAGATCCGAGCTTTTGATATATTGTTTGTACGGTTTGTGGCTTCAACTTTGCTGTGAAGGAATAATTGAGTTAGCGGACTGAGAAGCGTGTAAACATATCAGCTTTGCCTCGATTGGAAATTCGGCACAGCCGCTGCTTTCCAGGAAGTACGCCTTATAAGCGTTTCGGTTGTTGTTTTTTCTCAAGTGGGTGCAAGCACACAGCCGACTTTTGCTGCGTCCTTTGAATGCAACTCGATCTTCTTGTTCACTGGCAAAACATTACTAAACCTTTGACTCTATAAAGAAAACGAAAACCGTCAAACATGATCCTTACGTTTGAGATTTTGTTTCCAAGTGTGTTTGTGTTAACATACCATAAATCACTCATTTTTTTTCTTTTTCTTGTGTAGTATTATGATGGGGATGGCTTTTCTTGTTGAATTTTCCTGGTTTTTTTGTTTCTTATGAATAACTTTATAGAAGTAGAAACTTAACAAATTCGAAGTTGTTATGAAGTAAGATCTATTATCAACTAATAATTCAAAATTTTACAGAAATTTAAATTTGCAACCTTTATTTGTATCAAGCCATGATTGTTTCTCAAAATTTAGTAAAGTTTGCTTTTTTTTAGTGCTGAAAATTTTTTTGGCTGCAAAAACTGAAAATTAAGTGCGGTGACTGCATTTTTCGGTGTGGTCTTCGGGTAACGTTGGTAATTTTTTGTCACAAGTGCAAAAACAATACTTCCCAAGGACACGCCATTCTTATTGAGTGTGATGAGAGCATTTATTGCATTAGTCCAGGTTTTACACAGTCAATACATAATGACAACAGGCGGATGACTCGAATGGTGATCATTTGCGCTTGCTGAAAAAGCTCATCAAGTTTCCCTGCTTCCTTTTTTTGTTTGCCGTTTCGAAGCCTGCTGTCTTTGCAGACGAAACAAGCGGAAGGGTGCTTGCAGATCTCTTTGCAGGCCTCTTGTTGGCGTTCAGATTTGTGGAAACGATGTATCCTTCCTCGTCAACGTAGGTGTCAGGTGTTTTTTTCAAAGGCGAGCTTCTTTTCACCGGTGGCTCTTCCTCCTTTTGTTGCTGCTTTCCCTTTGTCAGCAACTCTGCCATTTCCGAATCGTCGTTTGTCGTGTCAAACAAGTTTTCTACCTCGGCCAAATCTGTTTGTGTTTTAGTGTTTTCAGCTGGCATTGTTTCCACTTCGTTGTCATCACTGTCACTAAACATGCTTTCCAACTCTTTTAATTTTTTTTGTTTTTCCAAGTCTATTTTAGGTTTTTTCGCAGCGTTGTTTGTATTATGAGATGCAGTGGGTTTAGTTTTAGTAGATGTGGTCGTATTTACACCTCTTTTCTCTCTCAATTCTTGCAACCGCTGCTGTTCTTTCAACTCATCTTGTTCTTTCCTCTTGGCCAAGAAATCCATCGATCTTAAGCCCATGAAAGAGCTTGCCTTTTTCTGGCTTTTACTACTAGTATTAGTGCATGAGGTGCTACTACTATTATTGTTTGAAGTGCTACTACTATTATTGTTTGAAGTACTACTGCTATCAGTACCACTAGGGTTGTTGGCGGTGGCCGTTGGTGTAGTAGCTACACTAGAGGCCCTTATATCTGCCACAGAGGTCATCTTGCGTTTTTCCAAACCCTTTGCCGGTTCTGTCGCAGATCTTTTTGTAAAGTTTGTAGTGGACTTTATCTTATCATTGACATTGGTTTTATCCTGTTCCAAAGCATTCTCATCCAAATCAAGCTTTTTACCATGTGTTACAAACACTTTTTGCACCGGTTTCAAACTCGCTACACACAAATTGTCTTCTCCCTCACCTGTCCCATGATGCTTCAACCCAATCGAGTACACAAACATGTCAATAATGTTTTCAGGGGCAACCTGTTCCAGCACAAACTGCTGGTCTGTTGGACTTTTAATCAGTTTGAAGTGCTTGATGTGGGAATGTTGACCCTCACGCAACTCGTTCCTTTCCTCGTCTTTTTCCGCATACACGCACATCATGTTGAACGTCAACTTGTCACCCATCTTGTTTCCTTGCAAAGAGTAATACTCGTACATAGCTTTCCTACTCTGCGCAATGCTCCAGTCAAACTTTTGGGCAACATCAACAACAGAAACCTCGCTCGCCGTGTGCTTCTCCAAGGAGACGTTGTTCAACAAACTCTCGTGCACGTATTGCTCAAGTGTTGTCATGTTTGGTCTTGATGTTTTGTTTATCTTCTTTGATTACTTTAAGCACTTGTCAGTCATGAAATACCTGAAATCATAACATTTCGTGTTTTTTTTTTTCTAAAGACGCGTTTATTTTGTGATTTGTTTGAACGTTAGGAATAACTTAAGATCACGTGAATGAGTCTTTGGGTGACCTGGATGCTATGCTGCGCTGCACTAAGAATCCAAGAGACAACAGTGTTTGTCATAGTCTTGTCTTTGATGGTCAAGCAGGCTTGGTACCACTGATACACTATCTCGTATATCTTGTTTCCTATCTCTTTTACATTCACTGGCTTCACTAAGCTGACAAAATAGCTGCACTACATAATCAGATGATAATAGATTGAATTTTAAAAAAAGCACATGTTACCCGACGGCACTTTGCTCAAGAAAAAAAAATAACAAAGCCCATCACATGACCAGTAAAATTCTTGAAGTATCACGTGGCGTCTACAAAAAGATTAGTGGACTCTATTTTGTCTCATCTTTATCGTGCTTTATCTTTTATTGTGTGTGTGTGTGTTTTTTTTTTTTTTTGAGTTTGGCTAAGTTTATGACCCTCCTTTTTCCACATAAGCTCAGGTTATCCGACCAGTCTTTTTCAGGAAGGGGGAAAAGACAACTTTGCTCAGAGTTTGATTCGTTTAGTAATTTACTTACAAGCTTTTCCGGTGTGGGTGTGTGATTTTTCGTATGAGTCTTTGTAATGCACCATTTAAGTGCAGTAGGGGAGGAGGATTTGTGGCACACTGCTCAGCTGAAGTCTGTTTCTGGTGTGGTTGTTTTTCCCCATATAACTTATCCGTATCATTGCACCCTCTCCGCAGTTTTAAATTATTTGTTTAATTGCTTGAGTTTTAATTTGCACCCTTCACTGTTCTTGTCTATCAGTATCTGCATAAGATCAGCAGAACCAAAGAAAATTTGTTTCGACCACAAAGACATACATCGTAGACACTAGTGGCACGTTTGATCCGGTTTTGCATACGAAAAACAAGGACTCTTTCATATTTTCACTTTCCTCCCCTCTGCACAACGATGAGTTTTCAAAATAGAGCAGATTCACACTCCAATGTTAATGTTCCCGATGGCTCGATGGCCGATGCGTTCAAAACCGATTTGAAAATCACTTCTACCCCTGCCAGTCCCGTGTTGTCCCCAAAGACAGGAATGATAAAGGGTTCGCCTTCTTCTTCGCCTTCGTCTTCTTCCATACCGGCGTTGCCACCTAGTATTGCCACTCCTAACACATTGGCTGATAGCCGTTCCACAAAAGATAGCATGTCCTACAGCGATGAGATTGAGGGAACAACGGCAGAAAACACGATGAAAAACCGCAAGATGAGCCATAATGACCTGGAAGTGCAGCATCTGAAAGAAGAGTTGCTTGATTGTGCTCGGGAAGTAGATGAGGTGAAGTTTGGGTCAAACAGGAAACCAAGTCGTTCGCACTCACGGAGATCCAGTGTGGCCCAGATACTCAGTCTCGACTCTTCAAACAATTTTGACTCACAGGAGCCCGTCACATCTTTTGCCACTGCAGCAGCAGCACCAACAACAACAACAACAACAACAACAAAGAACTTGGATAACACCCACAAGGGAAACGCAATGTTTACGCTTTCACCAACACCAACCAATAGCGGGGCGACAAGTGGAACAACGAGTGGGGCATCCACGGGCACAACAACCCCAACCATTTTGGCCACAAACAGTTCGTCGTATGGTGCTACAGGGGTTCCAGGGGCCTCTAGTTTAGACAAGTCAAACACACTTTCAGGGAACAGTCTGGCCTCAATCATGAGCAACAGCGGGCTTTCGAGCACGACAAACAGCAACAACAACTCGCATTTGGAAATGAAAACAAAGTTTCAACGGATCCCACACTTTCACCAAAACAGTCATCTCAACAAGCAGTTTACTGCAGACCCGCATGCATACGACCACGACTATAATTCTCATTATCACAACCATAACCACAACCATAACCACAACCAAAATCAGCAGCAGCAGCTTCAACAGCTGCAGTCTCGTTCAGGTGACGAAGTTTCCTTTTCCAGTGCTGACTTGCGCAAAACCAGCAGTGTCAATGGCGAGAGCAGAAGAACAAAGTCGCATGCACAGTTGAGCGAGACGGCCCATGGTGTGCGTTTGTTGAGCAAAGACATCTTCAACACCAAAATGACGTTGGAAGTGGAAAACTTGATGATTGTGACCAAGCATTACGACGACTCGTTGATCTACTTGACCAGAGACTTGGTGGAACACATCTTCGTGACATACCCGAATATCAACATCTACTTGGAGAAATCCATGTTTTGCGGTAACGAGTTGTTCCAACTTGAAGACATCTGTAAAGACATCTGCAAAGATTATTCCCACACACCAGAAGTTGAAAAGAAAAATCCAAACGAAGATGGGAATTCGGATTCAAAGGTGAAACAAAACGGGATTTTGAAAAGCACACCAAAGACAGCGTGCATTGCCAAAGGAAAAACACCACAGACGTTTGAAGAAAGAGTCAAATACTGGGACTTGCCTTTTATTCAAGATAACAGCGAGTTGTTTGATTTGGTGATCACCTTGGGAGGTGACGGTACGGTTTTGTACGTGTCTAATCTTTTCCAAAAAAGCGTTCCACCAGTTATGTCTTTTGCATTAGGATCCTTAGGGTTCTTGACCAATTTCAAATTTGAAAAAAGACTAAATTCATTGAGAAAAATCCTGAAACACAAGGTTAGAACCAAAATGAGAATGAGGTTGAGTTGCACACTGTACAAGAAAGGTGGCAGAAAGATTTTGGAAAGACAAGTTTTGAACGAGTTGACCATCGACAGAGGTCCCTCGCCTTTCATCAGCAACTTGGAACTATACGGGGACGACTCTCTATTGACGGTGGCCCAGGCAGACGGATTGATTATCGCGACACCGACCGGGTCTACCGCGTACTCTTTGAGTGCTGGTGGATCCTTGGTGTATCCAAGTGTCAATGCGCTTGTTGTGACCCCGATTTGCGCACATACTCTAAGTTTCAGACCCATCATTTTGCCGGACTCTATGGTTTTGAAAGTCAAAGTGCCCCAGGACAGCAGATCGACAGCCTGGGCCGCGTTTGATGGGAAAAACAGAGAAGAGTTGCTGAAGGGAGACTACATTGTGATCAAAGCTTCCCAGTACTCGTTCCCAACTGTGGAAGCAAGACCAACTGAGTTTATCGACTCTATTTCCAGATCTTTGAACTGGAACCAAAGAGAACCTCAAAAGTCTTTTTCACACATGTTGAGTGATAAGAACAAGTCACGATACGAAAATGATGTTATGCAAAATAAAGTCAAATTGGAAGACGCCAACGGTGCTCGGAGCTTACTTGCAAAAAGATCAAGGGATTTGGAAGACTCGAATACCGATTTCAGCAGTGGCAGCAGCAGCGAAGACGAGGCCAATGGAAGCGAGTATGCATGTGTTTGAACCCCAGCAAGAGAATATTGGAAGACTGTGTATTGTGTATTTTTGTGTACTTTAGTGAATCTTTTTATGCCGTTTTTATGCAACGGTGCGGGAAAGCGGGGTTTCACGTGATAAATTTACCTATTGCTGACCAAATTAAGCAACTTTTTTTGTTCGCGTAGAGATCTGCAAACCGTTTTTTTAGGACCGGTATGCTTTGAATAAACATAGAGAGCAACCGAAACAAGCGTATCTTTAAACATTACATCCAACCAAAAAAACAAAAAAACACAGATAGCGAAAACATGTTTTTTTCAGTGTACGTGTGGGTTGCGCTACTCTCAATGCAGTGGTGCTCCGCCATGGACTACACAAACACCACCAGTTCTTCCTCTACTATCCACGATTATCACCACTATGCAAACATGACCGCAAACACCACAGCCACTATGCTGTCTTCAAGCACAATGGTCGTGTACTCGACGAAACCAGACACCACCATTACGTCACTGGCCACAAAGACGACAACAGTCTCGCGACTAGGATTGGAGGAGGACTCTTCTTTTGGAAGCAGTCACTCCTTGCATTCAACAACAACACAAACCAGTGGAAGTAGCAGTGGTGAAAATTCTGTCGCTGCAACAAGCAGCCTGAAAAACAAAGCTGTACCTACGTGTGGCACATTTCCTTTGCTCTGGATGATTTCCAGCCTTTTCGCGTGTATTTGACAATACTCCAATGGACAATTGTGGGGAAAAAAAAAATCTGTACTGAGATATATATTTTTGTAACATTAATTATCTGATCTGATAACAACCGAACGGCTCCACCGTGCTGATCGTAGATTTGTAGAGCAAAGATAATCAATTTTTCCCAGCTTTTGTCACGTGTCAGTTTTAAAATTTTCTGTTTAACAACTCCAATAGCTCCACAACAATACTCACTAATTGAATGAATAAATTATTATACGTTTTAAAATCATAACTTGTTCAAAAATAAATATATAAAAGTCCTTAAGCAGACTACTATGTACACATAAAATATAAATATTTCTATTATCGAATTGTTTTTTCTTGGAATAAATAAGTGGTTACGTCTACAACTGCTTGTACTAGCAGTCGAGCGATTTTCATGATGGAGTTAATAAGCAAAACATAAAACAAACAAAAATAAATAAATGAAATCAAAAGACCGAAACTCTTTAGTTATTTTGTTTATTTACAAGCTTTCAACATGTAAGTGATCAAATCGTTTCTGTCTTTTTCTTTTTTCAAACCAGCAAAGGCCATTTTGGTCCCTGGAATGTATTTTTTTGGGTTGGTCAAGTAATCGCTCATGTTGTCAGAATCCCACAAGACGTTTTTCTTGATGTTGGCGTCGGTGTAGGAGTAACCTGCAGCTTGACCAGAGTGTCTACCAAAGACACCGTGCAAGTTTGGACCGACTTTGTTGGCACCACCTTCTTCGACGGTGTGACATTGCAAACATCTGGTTTTGAATAGAGTAGCACCTTTTTTAGCAGAACCTTCTTTGAAAGCCATTGTGTATGAGATATATGTGTGTGTGTGTGTGTATGTGTGTTGGGTTATATTTCTAGTGTTTTTTAAATTGTAATTAGTATAGACACAATTACTACGCGAATATTTTTATACAAGAGGCCTATAATCTTCTAATGAAAAATTCCCAAATTAAAAACAAAAACCTAAATTTTTTCAAGCGCGCTTTCAATCTTATATACCAATGCCTGAACGTGGAAAGTTAAAAATTTTAAAACCGATAAATGCCTATATGAGTGAAAATTTTTTTTATTTTTTATTGACATGTAAATTGCAAATAATTTTACTCCTACTCTTAGAACATACAATCATCACAAACAACATCTATTATGTGACATATAAAGCTATCTACCACCTTTGTGACTGGGTTTAAAACAAAGTTGAGACTTCAGCCTTGTCTAAAACAGTCGCATACCCCCTGTGGATCAAGACAAAAAGATCATCGTCATCGAAAGTGGAAAAAGATCTCAGTCCCGTAACTCGAGCACCAAAAGAAAAATATAAATCCAGTCGAACATGGAAAAAAACTATCAACCAATCGAATTTATAGGATTTTCTGGAAAAACCTGTGCCCAGTTAGTTTGTTAATTTTCCTCTTTAATGTTTTTTTTTTGTTTTTTATTTTTTCCGAGTTTCTCAGCGGCCTGTAAATCTCGCGGTGTGACTGAGTTGTGCAGGCTTTGGTCTTTTCGGTCTTAAGAAGGAACAAAAAGTTTATGTCCGATTGCTTTCCACTTCGGTAAACAGACAGGCAGACGGACAGACAGGCAGACGGACAGACAG
>ERZ794936.490-NODE-490-length-18702-cov-7.085590_pt1 | contig 18702 bp, 11 predicted proteins | sample MGYA00511083_ERZ794936 | MGnify/ENA primary metagenome ERZ794936 (study PRJEB30137, sample SAMN04331409) | food metagenome | isolation source: Y2 must sample point D1 replicate A | place: Australia: South Australia | collected 2014 ... | reverse complement strand
GGATAGCGAGAAAAGCAAATTAGTAAAATCATACAATAGCTTTAAACTCAACCATCTGAAAACATATCTGTGGATTCAAACAAAAAACAGTTTGCGTATTTGACCAATCAGATCTTAGTAACTTTTTATCATAATCAAACTGACTAAATTGGTAGTTTACTGTCACCCTCAATGGAGCCATCGTGCAGGCAACTGACCAACCATTGGCATGCACGTGACACCGCTTTAAAAAATCACGTGCATTTCTGGAAAAAAAACTCACCCTGTCGGACATAAACCATCACTAACCAAAAGTTTAACGTCTCAGTATTTCATATTTAAAATATTCATGCGCTGTTTTCTAAGGTTTCGTTTGTGAATCTGCAAAAAAAAGGGGCTTTCACCAGCCAAATTCTCCTGACATCCCCTACTTAGTACCATCTATAAATAAACCCTGTGTATACGCTGCACAGCTTATATGGGATAACATTCAAGCCGAATCAACCCCCAAAGAAACCTTAAAAGCCAAGTGATTGTACACCCTCTACACTTAACTCCGCTCCCCTTTTCCGCTGACAAAACGTGACTACAACATAAACTTGTCTTCTTTATCAGTGAGAAAAACATAGCTTCCCACTATAACACCATAAAAAAACTGCTTATTGAGAATTTCCACATAGTTACCATTTTACACTTGCTTAGGCCTTTTTTTTTGGTTACATTTTTTTTTTTCTGATTTAACACTATTAAACAGCTTTATTACTACCTTTAAAGTTCGATCAAATAACCAAGAAAGACATACAGACAATGAGCGAAGACAACAAGGATTCATTTACGACAGCCTCTAAAGGATATTTCACGAGAAAACCCCAAAAAATCCATGTGGCACATAGAAGATCACCTAGTGAACTAACCAGCTTAATGATAGAACAGTTGAACCTGGGCGAAGATAACAATCAAAGCGGAGGATCAAACAATTCAAGTTTTTTGCCACCACCACCAACAGTAACTGTTCATCAATCACCAGGTAGAAACAATGTATCCGGAAACGGAGGCTACCATAGCAGAAATCAAAGTGAGTCAAAACCAGACAATACGATGTCACCAGGCAACTTTCAAAACTCACCAAGATCTCATTCCAGAACAGGCTCTTATTCAGGTGGACATTCAAGAACAAATTCAGGACATGCCGGCCACAACAGAAGACAATCTTTGCAACTAAACGAAGCCAAGAAACATGCCTTAGAAGAACAAACCAAGAGAGGTGTTGTGATATCCGGAAATGGATCTGCTGGTTCATCTCCTGATGTTGCTAATGGAAATATATCCACCAATGATGATTACACATTCCCAAGAAGCAGCAGTAAAGGAATCTCCAGAAACAGCAGTGTCAATTCTAGAAGTTTCAAATTCCCTCAAACTAACATTTCCAATAATGATAGCAATGATTATAATAATGATTTCATGACTTCTCCTAGAAAATTCAAATTTGGATCTGGTGGATCATTTGGCCATAGCAGAAATAATAGTACTAACAACTCTAATAATTTGAGCTCAAAATTCCAACATACACCATCGAATTCAGAATCAATGGGTCAACCTGGCACAACAGGGTTATTGGAACCGTTTTCCCATAAACAAAACCCTCAATCAGTAAGCTCTATTCAAGCTTTTAACGCCAATTCATCTGCAAATGCAAATGTCTCTGCAAACGCAACTGCTGCAAACCAAAGAAAATCTCTATTTGCTCCATACTTACCACAGTCAAACATTCCAAAGTTGATAGAAGAAGGAAGATTGGTTGTTGGTACTTTGCGTGTTAACAAAAAGAATAGATCAGATGCCTGGGTATCCACGGATGGCATTTTGGATGCTGATATCTACATTTGTGGTTCCAAAGACAGAAACAGAGCTTTGGAAAACGATTTGGTTGCTGTTGAATTATTATGTGTTGATGATGTTTGGGGAAATAAAAAAGAAAAAGAAGAAAAGAAAAGAAGAAAAGATCTTGGTAACAATCAAGACATGGTTGATGGAGATTATCACAACGATGCTACTATAAACCAACAATTTTCACCAAGAAAAACACCATCCTTTAATGGGGGCAGCAACACCAATGCCTTTGATGACATGCTTACTAAAACACCACCTCAAAATAAATCTCATTTATCTGAGGAAACACCACAACCTAAATTAAAAAGAAAGGGCTCATTGAAACAAAGACCAACACAAAAAAAGAACGATGATGTTGAAGTTGAAGGGCAATCTTTATTGTTGGTTGAAGAAGAAGATATTAATGATGAATTCAAACCGCTATATGCAGGCCACATCGTTGCTGTTCTTGATAGAATTCCTGGCCAGTTATTCACAGGTACTTTGGGTTTACTAAGACCTTCTCAAAACAATAACAGCAATGAATCCAACAATTCTCAAAACGGAAACCCAAATAACGTTAATAAAAAACCCAAGATTATTTGGTTTAAACCCACCGATAAGAAGGTTCCTTTAGTTGCTATTCCAACAGAACAAGCACCTGAAGACTTTATAGATAATCCTGGAAAATATACCAAGTATATGTACATGGCTTCAATCAAGAGATGGCCAATCACATCCTTGCATCCTTTCGGTACTTTGGTTGGACCAGTTGGTGAGATTGAAAATCCTCAAACCAATGTTGAGTGTATTTTGAAAAATAACAACTTCCAATCTGATGAATACTTGGATCCAAATGACAAGAAAAAAGAAAGAAAGAACTTTAATAGTTTAGAGATAGATGAAACAAAGAATGAGTTTAGACCTGTTTACGAAAATCCTAACATTTGTATTATCAATGAAAACGAAAACTTAGGTTCAGACTTAAGTTTGTCTGTTGAACAAATTGATAATGACAGAGTCAAGCTATCTTGCCATGTTATCGACATATCCGAACATTTAGAAAGTGGATCTAATTTGGACAAGAGAATTAGAAAAAGATCAACCGGTGTTTTCTTACCGCAAAGAAACGTTCCTTTGCTACCAAGAAAGGTTGAAAACAACTGTTCTTTTAAGATTGGTTCAAAAAGTGCCTGTATTTCTTGTCATTATGTTTTGAATATGAAGACTCAAAAAATTGAAGAATCAAAAATAGAGGAGTCTTTTGTTTTACCAAGTTATTTAGTCAAAAGCTCTGAATTGGAAAACTTTGATCCTGTGTACAAGAGTATTTCTGATCTTGTTAAAAGAAACAGAGTGTCTGATTTTTCTGGCAAAATCCACGATTTACCTTTGTTATACAAACTGGATGACGAAAACATGAAGTGCGACAGTTTAAAGTATTACTTTAACAGCAGCAATTCCATTATTGATGAAATTAAAATGAAGGTTAATAATACTGTTGCTAAAAAGATTTACACTCAACTGGGTGATTGCGCTTTTTTGAGAAAGCAATCAGAACCTCTATCAACCACCTTTTATTCATTTATGTTAAGAGTATCTGAATTCCCATTTTTGGAGGACGAATTGAATTTTGAAAGCCCTATTGATTGTTTACAATCTATAACAAAGATTGAAGATCAAACTTTGAGAGAAGTTGTTGAATTGATGTTTTATAAGACTATGAACAGAGCTAAATATTGCGTTGCAGGTAAAACAGATGAAGACGTCATGGAAAATTTCTTATTAAATTATAGTCTGTACACACACTTCACTTCTCCATTCAAGAGATACGCTGATCATGTTGTTCACAGACAATTAAAGATATGTTTGAAGATGGAAAAAGGTGAATTAACTTTGGAAGAAGCAGACAAGAACGTGACTGAAGTTGAATCTTTGAAGATTACTGCCGAATACTGTAACTTCAAAAAAGATTTTGCCTTTGCAGCTCAAGAACAAGCTATTCATTTATTAGTTTGTGAAACCATTAGTGATTTGACAAGCAACACTAGCAGCAAGTTTGATCAAATTTTGACTTTGGGAAGAGTTGTTCAAGTTTATGAATCTTCATTTGATGTTTTTATTCCAGAATTTGGTATTGAAAAAAGAGTCCATGGTGATCAATTACCATTGATAAAGGCTGAATTTGATAATAATAACAAAAAACTAGAATTGTTTTGGTCTGGTTCCCAAGATTCTGCCATTTACTTGCCAGTTGACGAGAAAAAGCCACAATCATTCAGAAACTCTATCAAAAACAAATTCAAGACTGCTTCCAAAAACATTGCTGATCATGAATTGAATTTGGTAAGTTTACCAGAGTTGTCCCCTGAAGTAAAGAAGAAGTTTGAATCCATGGGAATGCAAGAGCCTGATCTACATATTTTGAAAGAATTAAAGAAGGAATTTTTACAAATGAAAGAATTTGATCCAAGTACAGAAGCTATAGATGTGTTCAGAAAGAGAACCTTTACAAGAGTAGAGGACTTCAATACTCCGAATAACGAAATTGAATTAGCTTATGTTCAAGAAATCAAGGAGCTAAACATGGTTCCTATCTTAGTAAGAGCCGAGATTGGTATGGCTTTACCATGTCTATCTGTAAGGGCATTAAACCCATTTGTCTAGTTTAATAGTATATATTGAAATTACTAATTTATTATAACCTAATACATTGGCTAATCCCACTTTAGTCATCCTTTACTAATGGGATTCGCCTTGGTTTTTTTCCCGCTACCGGTAATGGTATTTAAACAGCGATAATCCCTATGAAAATTCACATATTTATAATGAAATTAAGTAGTTATTAAAGCTGTAAAAGACACAAGAAAGAGAGTTTATATGATACCAAGAAGTGTACTGATACTAGTAATATCAATAATAACATATTTGTACATAAACCAAGAAAAAAACGAAAAAAAAGAAGCAATAATGTCAGCAAGCAAAACACACAGAACTATATTAAAACATTTTATACCCACCTTCAGATCTGAAGGGGTTGGGGCTAAGGTAAGACGTAGTATTGGAGTTCCAGAGATGCAAAAGTTCTCACCTTTTGTGATGTTGGATCATTTTCAAGTCAAAGCCCCCGCAGGTTTTGAGCAACATCCTCATCACGGTCAAGAAACAATCACTTTATTGCTAGATAACTATATGGCACATGAAGATTTCACCGGATCTAAAGGGATTTTAAGACCAGGTGATTTACAATTCATGACTGCTGGTAAGGGTGTTGTGCACTCAGAGATCCCTGTTGTCATGAGCTCTAACGATAGACCAGCTCAAGGTATGCAGTTATGGGTTGCGCTACCAAAAGAACTTATCAACTGTAAACCAAGATACAGAGATTTAAGAAATGAAGAGATACCAGTTGTTAAGCCATATGACAACGATGGTAAGAAATTGACTGTAAAGGTCATTTCAGGTCAGTCATACGATGTTACCTCGGTTCAGGACTTAGCATACACACCTGTGGTATACTACCAATATACCTCATTCAGAAAAGGAACCAAGTTTGTTCAAGAAGTAGATCCAAAGATGAATTGCTTTATTTATGTGAAAGAAGGCTCTATCAAGATCAAGGACACAGTATATGCAACCAACAGTGCGATTTTCTTCAATCCTGATGGTGACCTAATCGAGGGTGAAATTGCCTCCGAAGATGATCAAAAAACCGAATTCTTTATCATAGCCGGTCAAATCTTAGACCAAGAGATTGTACAATATGGTCCATTCATTGACACAAGCGAACAAAACATCTACCAAACTTTCAGAAACTACCAATTGGGTATCAATGGATTTGAAAATGTAAAGACATGGAACAGTGTCATTGACAAGGGTGTTGACGAAGAGCTGGCCAAGGAATGGTTGGCCAAGGACGGCTATGAGTTTATTCCTCATGACTAAGTCCTCACTTATATATATATATATTACACTATAAGTCCGAAGTACGAACTTAAAACTTCGACCACGTGCAATGACACGTGAATAAAACAAGAGGCGTGAGCCAAGCTAAGAGAAATGTGTACTCAACCCCTCTAGATTAAAAACACTTGCCTGCGTTTTCACTAGTTTAACATAAGATTAAGCACTGCCTATAAGCAAAGCACAGTACCACCAGAGCATGCAAAGTACCAGCAGAGAATGCACAGCTGCTTGAAACGTAGTCACTATCTCCGACACTCCAAACTGTCACGTTTTTATGTGTGCCCGAAAGTGTGGTGGAGTAAATATGATCCCCCTTGGGATTTCGGGTTTTTTCCACTGTGAAAATTTCACAATCAGATTTAATTAAATCTGTGGACGTTTTTGAAAAAAGTTTAACCACAGTGATTAAGACCCTTGTAAACCCAGAAGGATTTAAACACTGATAAATTGGTTGATGAAATAACAATCAAACTGTGGTGCTTTTTTTTTTTGTCAACTTTAATTAGGTGAAATAATGCTCATAGTGGACTCTTTGGCCTTAGCTGTTTTTTTTAAAAAAAACAAAAATAACTCTCTATTACGTAACACATGATTACGTGCTTTATATAAGAGTATCATGACTGTGATTTGAGATCTTTGTGAAATTTTAAAAAAAAGCTTGAAAAAGAACCAATAGTAATATATATATACATAATGGCCATTCCTAAACCACATGGTGGAGAGTTAAAAGACTTGATTGCAAGAGATGCTTCAAACAAAACAGCTTTATTATCCAAGTTTGAAACTTTAAAGCACAAAATTAATTTATCTGGCAGACAAATTTGTGATTTAGAATTGATTTTAAACGGTGGGTTTTCTCCATTAACTGGGTTTTTATCCGAAGACAACTACAACTCTGTTATTGAAAAATCTAGACTAGTCAATGGTACTTTATGGACTATCCCAATCACATTGGATGTCTCCAATATTGAAGGTTTAGAAGTTGGTGAAGAAGTTGGTTTATTACAAGATAATGAAATACCAATTGCTATTTTGAAAATTGATTCTTTATGGAAACCAAACAAACAAAGAGAATCTTTGATTTTCTCCAAGGGTGATTTAGAACATCCAGCCAACAGATACTTATTTGAACAAGCTGGTGATTATTACATCGGTGGTGAAATTACTGGTGCTATTTCATTGCCTAAGCATTACGACTACTTAGAATTCAGAAAGACTCCAAGCCAATTGAGAGCTGAATTTGAAAGTTCTGAAGGATGGGATAAAGTTGTTGCTTTTCAAACCAGAAACCCAATGCACAGAGCCCATAAGGAATTGACCGAAAGAGCTGCTAAGAACATCGGTGGTAAGGTATTGATTCATCCTGTCGTTGGTTTAACCAAACCAGGTGATATTGATCACCACACCAGAGTCAAAGTCTATAAGGAAATCATCAATAAATATCCTGAAGACACACAAGCAAAGCTGTCCTTGTTGCCAATTGCTATGAGAATGGGTGGTGATTTAGAAGCTGTTTGGCACGCTATCATCAGACAAAACTACGGTTGTTCTCACTTTATCATTGGTAGATCCCACGCCTGTCCAGGTAGCAACTCCAAGGGTGAAGAGTTTTATGGACCTTATGATGCTCAACAATTAGTCGAATCTTACAAAGATGACTTGAATATTGATATTTTGCCATTCAGAATGATCACTTATTTACCTGAAGAAGACAGATACGTTGCCATAGATGAGATCACTGAAGAAGAAAAGTCTAAGACTTTGAACATTTCTGGTACTCAATTAAGAAACAAGTTGAAATTCGGTCAAGATATTCCTGAATGGTTCTCTTACCCTGAAGTTGTCAAGATCTTGAGACAAAGAAATCCAGCCAGATATAACCAAGGTTTCTTGATTTCTTATGACTTGAAGGATAACAAATTATCCAAGACTCAATTGACCAATGGTTTGATTTCCAAGTTCTTAGAACAATCCTCTACTAGATTTTTCAAGGTATTTGATTCTGAAGATGTTGTAAATGGTATTGATTCCCAAATTGTAAATGATTTCATCAATGCGAATTCCGGTTTGATTTTCAATGAACTTGATAATGCTCACGTCCAAAGCATTGAAAAGAACCATTATGTTATTGGTAAAGATATAGAAATTGATGAAAAAGACAACGTTGATTCTGTTTTAGAAAAGGTTTTGGCTGTTTTGAAAACCGAAAACTTCTTTGTTTAAATGTTGATCATTTGACTATAAGTAAAGATATGTATTAAACTTTTTTAAAAATAAGAATGATATGAAGATCTTCCAACAGGAATCACTTAAGCTGTATTTGATATTATCGTCTTTTGATTTGAGACCCAAAAGCACGAATGTTCATTAATGAATATATAAATTTGTTTTATTATTTTTTTTCTTTGAAAAAGAAGATACATTTACATATCTTTATTGTGAGTGTAATATGAAGAAAAAAGGAAAAGAAAAAGTTTAGATTCTTAATTCATAATAATAGTTTTTTTACAAGTTGTTAACCTTAGAAATAAAGTCGTTGGCCTTGTTTAAAACATCTTGCTTAGGGTTGAAACCTAAGTCAACAACAACATTTAATTTCAAGTCATTAGATTCATTAGCAGGAGTAGAAACTACGTTGTTTGCTAGAGGAGCTCCGATCAATTCGTCAAATAAGTCGTATTGTTGAGTCTTTGGAGCAGCCTTAGTGACTTGAGCTAAGGTAAATTTATAGTTGAAAATTGGTTCAGAATAACGAGTGCTGATTAATTCTTCAAAGATTGGATCATTGAAAACAGATGGTTGTTGTTGCTTTGGAGCATGAACTTCCTTTTGCAATTCCTTTAATATTTCACTGATAGATTTGGTAGTTGGCTTGACAACTTTTTCTAATTGCAAAACAACTGGTAGAGGTGCTGGTTTCTTTTCAGTTACAACAGGTTGTCTTAATTGTATGTTTGATAAGTCCAAAACAGAGTTTTTCTTGATGAATTTATTCAATTTGATATAGTTGTTTTTATCAATCTTGTTTAAGTATAACAAGACATCACCCTTCAATAATCTACCGTTTGGACCAGTTGCTGGAATTTCTTCTAAAGCCTTAGCTTCAGATATGTTGTTAGAGTGTAACAAAGAGGAGACAGATGGGTATAAAACTTGCTTTTTGTTGGCCTTGGTAAAGATACCATCAGCACTTATTGGTTCAGATTTCTTTTCAGCAACAGGAGAAGACACTTTTTTAGCTGGGGCTTCTTTCTTAACTGGAGCTTCTTCCTTAGCTGGAGCTTCTTTAGCAGCTGGTGCAGCAGCAGACTTTTTAGAGCTTAATATAGCATCGAAATCTAAAGCACTTAGATCATCGTCTTCTTCAGCTAAAACAGCAATTGGAGATCCAACCTTGATATTCTTGGCTCCATTATCAATAACAATCTTACCCATGACACCGTCATCCAAAGCTTCAACATCAATGGTGGCCTTATCGGTTTCAACTTCCAACAAAACATCACCTGAACTAAAAGCTTCACCTGGCTTGAACTTCCATTCAACAATTCCACCTTCAGTCATAGTAGGTGACATGGCTGGCATTTCCATGATAGAAGCCTTCAAAAGCGGTTGTGCTCTGGTGTGAAAGTTAGACTTCAAAGCTAAGTTCTTCAATAAATGGGTAGCTTGCAACATCGATAGTGTAATGGTTGTTATGAATGTTCCTATTGGTATACATATAGAATATCGTTAAAATATCATTAAGCCCAAAAGGAATATTCATGTTTTTTTCCTTCCCAGCGTATATGTAAGAAGCCCCGAAACGGAAAATTTTTTTTCTTCCTATATTTCCCTATCCGGACTCTTTATTTAAGCGCGTTTTTTTCAGTGTACACATGTGCCATCGGCTTAAACAAACTCTATAGGAGATAACAACGACTTGGTATATGGATACTATTAACCCCCCTAGATGTCTACAGAAATCATAAGTTTTAAGCAGCTTTTTGCGATATCAGGTCTTATAAGACTTGCTTTGCTATTATACGGTATATATCAGGATGAGCACTCGGTTTTGAAGTACACAGATATCGACTATTATGTTTTTTATGATTCATTGATTAGTTTGTTCAGAAACAAGGGGTCTCCTTATGACAGAGACACATTCAGATACACACCTCTTCTCACATATATGATGGTTCCCTGTCTTTGGAACATTCATTTAGGAAAGGTCTTGTTTGTTATTTTTGATCTGATGTGCGGGTTCTACATCTACAAAATTTTACAGAAAATTAACACCAAGTTTCCTGTTTACGGTACTGCTTTGTGGTTACTAAACCCTATGGTGATGGCAATCTCAACAAGAGGAAATGCTGAGTCTATAATGAGTTTTTTGATGTTACTTTGCTTGTACCTGTTTATTAACAAGAAATACTTCTTAAGTGGAGCTATTTACGGACTGAGTATTCATTTCAAGATATACCCTATTGTTTATAGTATTCCTTTTTCGTGTTTTTTCATCTATGAATTCAGTAAAAAGAAAGAGTACAAGTACATTAAAGATTGGGTCATTTTTGGATTGTCAAGTATTTTCACCTTAATATGTGTAACATATTTGGTATACAAGAAATTTGGTGATGAGTTTTTGGAACACACATACTTTTACCATATGGTTAGATCCGATCATAGACACAACTTCTCTGTGTGGAACATGGTACTATACATGGAACAGATCCCCGAAGTCATCAAACAAGATTTATTTGTTGTTAATAACAACAAACTAGGACCTTTGAATATGAACGTTATCTTTGATAACAAGTTTCTTTCAACCTTCCCACAACTAGCCATATGTTTCATAGTTCCTTTAATACTCTTTTTCAAAGAAACTACTAAATCCGATATTACAGAAAAACTTATTAAAATCATATCTATCCAAACCATGTTGTTTGTTCACTTCAATAAAGTTATCACTTCACAATATTTTATATGGTATTTAACATACCTGCCATTCTTTATAGACTATTTCATGGACCAATTTGAGAATAAAGAATACTTTGGCTTGATCAAATTAGCCGCTGCCTGGGTTTCTGGCCAAGCTGTATGGCTATTGTTTGGATTTCTCTTAGAATTCAAGAATAAGAATGTATTTATTCAGCTATTTGTTGCTGGTTGCACTATGTTGATCGCTAATGTTTACGTTATTTGTAAGCTAATTGAATCCATTTAGGTGAGTTTTCACCTTCAATTTACCCGACTCTATATATTGTAATAATATCCTATTTAAGACATGACCGATTGCTGCTATTTTTTTTGACGGCGCTACCCAATGTGAAATTTCTTTTTTTTTTGTTGCCATTGCTCTATATATAATGGAGATTGAACATTTTAAAAGCTTTAAATACTAATATATAAAACATTCAATCAACCATTAAAATATCGATATAATCAATACCACTATGTCAAGATTTGATTTTTATAATTCTCAAGGGCTTAGAATCGATGGACGTCGTAATTATGAGCTGAAAAATTTTGAAAGTTCATTAACTACAACATCTAACTTCAACAACTTTAGTAGAAATTCACAAAGCAATACTACATACTTACAAATGGGACAGAATAAAATATTAGTCAACATCGATGGACCTAAGGAACCTACAAATGCAAACAGATCCAGAATTGACCAAGATAAAGCTGTTTTAGACATAAACATAAATGTAACCAAGTTTTCCAAAGTCAATAGACAAGTCAGCACCAATAGCAACAATCTACCGGATAAGCAAACCCAAGAATGGGAGTTTGAAATACAAAAGCTATTTGAAAAAATCATTATTTTAGAAACATACCCTAAATCTGTTATCAACGTTAGTGTAACCGTTCTACAACAAGATGGTGGTATTCTTGCCAGTATAATCAACTGTGTTAGTATAGCCTTAATGAATAACTCAATACAAGTATACGACATTGTATCAGCTTGTTCTGTTGGTATAGTTGATCAAAAACATTATTTGTTAGATTTGAATCATCTTGAAGAGCAATTTTTGACAAGTGGTACTATTGCCATCATAGGAAACTCCTCATTACAAAACATAGAAGACGCCAATGTGTGTTTGCTTTCTTTGAAGGACATTTTCCCTCTGGATCTCCTGGATGGATTTATGATGATCGGAATCAAAGGTTGTAACACTTTGAAAGAAATAATGGTTAAACAAGTTAAAGATATGAATATTAACAAACTTATAGAAATTCAATAAAACAATTAGATTATATATATCAATTGGTTGATTTTTTGTCTCTTAGATTTCTCAAAAACGACTTACTTTTACCCTTCATTGACGAATTAAATACTTTCTTTGTTAGTTGTTGAACATTTTGATTGATGTCTGATACTATATGTGTGTTGTTTCTTTTAGATAAAGTGTCGGCATTCATATAAGCTTCTTTGACATGCTTATTGATAACGTAATCTTCTTTCAACTTCAATGCAGAAGTGGATTTCAAAGTATTACTAATCCATGCACCCATACCAGAATCGTAGCTAGCCAAGTTTTCAGACATTTTTTTCAATTCCAAAAACTTCTGGTCATGCGATATATTGGTGGCATGTATAATCTTTAGTATAGATGTTTCAGGCAATGGATTTTTGGTGTTTGGCAAAGGATCATTTTCAAAGGGGAGTTCTCCTTTTTGCATGTCTTGTGCTAACGAGCTTTTATTCTGTTGTCCAAGTTCAACATTTTCGTTGATAGTTGGGATTTTATGATCATTATTCATATCCAAGTCTTTGATGTTAGGTAAAGGTGGTAGATCATGTGAACTATTCATAGTTCCATACATAGGAACATTCATCAATGTATTATTGTCATAAATTGTCTTTATATCAGTAATAACAGTCTTCACATCATCGTTATCATTTCCTTCATGGGATGGAAAAGCGTTCCATGTCGATCCAACTTCTGAGTATGTAGAAACAACTCTTTTCTTTTGTGGAATTTCTTCTATGACCTGACCATTATCATCAACGATGTGCTCTGGCTCATCCTCAGATTCCTCATCTAAATCAGGAACATCAAAATCATTCATTTCATCGTTATCCATATCAGAACCACTGGTACTGTATTCATTATCTTTGTACTGAGCCTTAGATGGAGATTCTGATTTGGTTATAAAGTTGCTTCTAGCATCTAATTCAGATTCATCATCCTCTTCCTCTATATGCAGTGATATATCTCTACTTGAATCACTCAACGAGTTATAGTTGTCTAAAAATTCATTGTTAGTGTTAGAAGAGATCACAGAGTCTCTTATTGGATTGTTAGAGTACAAATTGACGATATTGTCATCTGAATCAATTGTATTAGTATTCGACATTATCAATTAGTAATAGATGTTAAAGAATACGGCTTTTTTATTGGTGTTTCGTTTGTGTTAAATTACTTCATTATTAGAGTTATTATTAGGACTTCTAAAGAATTAGGCAAAAGCCACAAAACACCGCTAAAAAGCAAACATAAATCACGTGTTTGTTCAACTATTCTATACATGTCTTAATTAGGAAACTTATTTACTTGTGCGGGCAATTTATTTTATGTCCGAAGAATTGCTTTTTTTTTAATGCTTTTAAAGATGATTTGTTTAATAAAGCTTTCAATATGTATATTCATCTCATACAAGTAGATTAATTAAGGTATGAAAACAACCATAAAACAGTTTCTTTTTTCTTTCAAGGCAATAAAATGAATGAAGAAGCAATTTCCTTAGTGAGTCAGGCTCCTAAATGTGAAATTTGTGAAGAAAATACATTCAAATACAAGTGTAGTAAATGTTTGTTGAAATATTGTAGTATACCATGTTTAAATCAGCATAAACTAAAGGATAATTGCTCCAATAGACTGTACGATCCTATGGAATACATCAGCAATAAAGAAATGAAAACATTTGACATCAAAAATGAAGCTGATGATAACAAAAAACAAGAAGTCCAAACAAATCACATTGTTAAGCGAGACTATGAATATCTTTTAAGCATGGATAGACAACTACAAGTAGCCAAAACAGATTTCAAGCAAAAAAATAAAGAAACACTGTCAGTTGGTAATCTTAATGTATACAACAATAGAACTGTAAATAAATTTTTAACTGATAACGGAATGGAGCTGAAATTTATAATGCAAAGAGGATGTAGATGTTTTTTGATGCCAGTAGGCTCATCTAAGAACAAGAGAAACAAAAGTAGATATGATAACAAACAAAAGAAATTTTATTGGACTATTGAGTGGAACTTATCAAAAAATATAGACCCTGATCATGAAAAGACAACAATAATTGTAGACAGATGCTACGAAGATATGAAAATTATGGACTTGATACGTTACAAATGGCCTAAACAAGAATTTAAGAACGCTTTTAATTTGGAACACATCGAAGATAAAGAAAATGTCAACTGGCTGAATTCAGAATTGAAAGAAAAGGTTTTAAAACAGTTTTTGGATCATGATAAGATACATATTTTCATTAAAAAATTCCCAAACAAAATGAATAATATATTGGATACAAGAGATGCTATAAAAGTGCAAAATGTGGACAGTACGGTACTATCAGAGCTTTTGGCATCTAAAACATGTGTTGAGTTCCCTTCTTTATTTGTTCAAATTGATGATTACAAATATGTTGAAGAAGATACTGAAGAACCTGTTGATAAAAGCATTATTGATACTAACGGAAAATCTATTCAATTCGGCAATATGGTGTTGAAAGTTTATGAAACAGCTGAAGATATAGAAAATAGAGACAATCAAGTAATTATGGAGAAGCAAAGGCTGGAAGAAGAGATGATACAAAAACAAAAAGAAGAAGAAGAGCAAATAAAAGCTAAGAAGTTGGAAGAGCAAAATCAATTGAAACAGAAAAGAACTTTTTCTTTACAAGAATACAAGGGAATCAAGAAACAAAAATTGACTGTTTCAAAAGCCCAAAATATTCCAGACTTTCATGAGAATGAGTCTGAAGATAGTGACGACGTCACTTCAGAAGAAGAAGATGAACCAAAACAAAACCCATCAGCTTCAAACAGTCTTGCTGCTAGATTATTTGGTTAGTTATACCTCTATATATAAAATCAAGCTGCTAATGGAGCAAAAAACTTTTTTGAATTTTGCAACTTTATAGTTTCCAACCTACGTCTATATTCGTGATCATCCTCATCTTCTTTGAATTTACCGTTTTTACTGGTGTCATTGTGTTTACCCCAAACACCATTATTTTCAGTAATCAAAACACCAATTCTCATGTTTGACATTAGATTTCTACTTGCATTGGAGTGTAGGTAAACCCCACCGTTGAATGCTTCAGTTGCGTCTTTACCTATAGCAGAAACGATAAGTTGCTCTCCACCTGGATGACCTGATATAAAACTCGTCACATCATGAATTATTCCTTCCACCAAAACCAAGGCAATTTTCTCTTCTTTCCAAAGTTTTGCTGCTTTGTATGCGAACTCTTCAACTGTCCATATAGGCAAATCATTAACAGAAACATTTTTGTTAACTTTTAGGTTCAGATTCAGTTCATAGTCAAGTAATCTTTGTTCATTTTCTAATTTGTATCTCATTATGTGTGAGCTGTTCACCTTATATACCTTAGTAACAATTCCTGTGTAATACCAAAAGAGTATTATCCATTTTTGTATATCCAAATAATACCATTTATATGATTGTCTAAAATCATTTGGGAAAGCATGATGAAAGTTGTGATTGGTTTCTCCTAAAGCAAGAATACCTATCGCATAGTTTAATACCAATGGCAAGTCTAAAGAAGAATTTACTGATGGCATTTTTAGGTAATCCAATTTCTTTTTGTTTCTTGCCAAAAATACAGGATACTTGTGACCTAATGTTTCCGAAAACAACCATTGCTGTTGTATTAAAGAAAACTTAAAAAAAGTTAACCAAAATATACAATCCCATTTGGACAAGTTCATGGTTTTAGACACAATCAAAGGAAAAAGTACCCAGTTGACAAATAGTAATTGGAATCTGCTTTCATGTTGCCACTTGATAATTCTTGAGGTTATATCATTAACAAATGATTGTGTCTTGTGTTTGTTTATACTCTTTAAGTACTCAGATTCAGCTTTCTTTTTACCTTTGAACAGTAGATGACCCCACTGATGGAAAAGCCATCCGAGTTCATAATTCAAAGGGTCTTTAACTGTATCTATGTGCTGATGGTGCAGTAAATGATATGTTTTAAACTCTAAGATACTTCCTAATCCCACACCGAGTCCCAAAAAGGCTAATATACTTGAATTAATAAATTCAAAGTGTCCATTAAATTGAAATGTTCTGTGGGTAAAATATTTATGATATCCTATGAACATAGCTACAAGATGAGTAGTATAATTCACTAATATCAAATATTGAAAGTTTCTGTCAAAATTCAAAAGATTTTTACCCTTGAATATCAAGTAAAATAGAGTAAATATAGGAATTAAAATGTTTACAAAAAGGTTGAATAGCTTGATTTTCTTCAATATGTGCAAAAACCTTGATTCATATTTCTTGAATACTTCTTGCTGTTTCTTTATAATAAAATGTGCATCTCCAGCATCTGATATGAAAGAATTTGGAAGCCCCATCCCCCAAGATGAGTTGTTTAACTCCTCCGAAAGTGAATGTTTAAGTGAAAATCCCGATCCAAACGCATTGTTACCGTTGTCGTTGTTGTTTTGTGCTATAATTTCTTCAAAATCTGCTACAGGAATTGTTTCCATGTTCAAATAATGCTTATTTGTGTATAGAATGGTCCTTTTCTTCTGGGTTTATACATATATATAGTCTGAAATGTCTAAATAAGTCTCATATGATTAATCATAATATACGAACTTCTTACTAGGCCCTTTTTTAAATGCGAAAGGACCCTCATCGGATATAAGTGCTTCCAAATAGTCACTTCAACACTAAAGCCCCCCTACCAATCTTTCATATCAACAATTTTGCCACGAATATGACGTTTTTATTCACAAATGTGGGTTCAGAACTTAAGCAGCAAACCTTTTACTACTCTGTTTACATTTCATGAAATGCCTTGAATATTGCCATATTTTGGTAGTTACGCAAGGCATGATTCTTCGACTTTACTAGAAGAGAAGGCACTACGCTGTTTTCGTGAACAATTTTTTTTTTCACCAATTTCGAAAGAGATTTGCTCATTGAACAAAACCATAAACCATATAGAATTTGACAGGTATGTTTGCAGGAAGACTTAGATTGACTTCTAATTTATACAAGATTCAGCCACGTTTTTTGGCTATGCCAATATCAAAACAGAATATCAGATTATTCTCTGCTTCACCAGCTATTTTGAAAAAGGCTTCTAAAGGTTCTAAAAACGAGAAAAGTTCTAAAGGAAGTAAAAATTCTAAGAATGACGAAGAAGTTGTTGAATTATTTGATGAATCACATTACTTAGAGCTATCAAAAACATTTGAATCACAAGGTTATAAGAAATTTGAAAATTTGATAGAAAAAAGAAAAGGTTCTTTGCAAGCTGATCCTAAGGCTTTAGAACTTATAAAAGTTGAAAACAAGCAATTAAGAGATATTGCTACTGCTACAAAGAAGGGAAACACTTTGATTATTTCTTGTTTTGATAAAAAAGATGTCAATTCAGTCATAACTGCCTTTTTACAAAACTTTGAGACTTTGAAGTTAACTCCACAAAAAATTGCTGATAGCGAACAACAATTGAAGTGTATTATTCCACCGCTTGTTCAAGCTACCAAGGCTGACTTCAACAAATCCATAAAGAAAGATTATGAAACCATTTTTGCTGATACCAAGAAGAAATACTTGGACCATAAAGACCTAGCTGTTGTTAAGTATCACTGTAAGAGAAATGATTCTAATGCCAAGAGCTTAATGAAAGTGATTGATGGATACGTTTCTACCATTAATGAGAATTTCAAAAAGTTATTGAAAAAAAGCAGTTTTCAATAATGTTTGAATACATTGATTATAAAATGAACATTGAAGTGTTATATATATTTTGAGCCCAAAAACAATATTACCAACAAGAATAACTCCTAATTTTTTATTTTTTTTCTATATTATGTTGCATATATATTGGAATTTTGTCTATTTCTTGGCATTGATGTGAATTTCTGAAACTGGGTTGATAACTCCAGAGATGATATGTTTCAAAACTTCATCGGCCTTTTCACTCTTTAAAATTTGTTGCATTCTTTCAATAGACTTTTGAACTTCTGCTTCGGATTCCTTATTTAAAGTTTCTTCGTCAACAGAGCTCTTAGCAGAAAGCTTAGTCTTTTCTTCCAAAGATTTTTTATATTCTTCAACTTCACTTGCTGCGTCTTTCTTAACTTGTTTTAATTTGTTGACTCTGTATGCTTTGGCTTCGTTTATGATAGCTTGTGCTTCAGCTTCGCAATCAAGTAGTTGTTTGATGTTAGTAGAGTAAGCCATGATGTTGATAGATATATTAATATTAATTTTTTAATGGTTTTCGTAGAATATTATTTCATTGATTCATTAACTTGTATTGAGATAAATAAAGGTTGTAAGAAAATGTCACCTACATTTTTTTTTTTTCATGTTGCCCCTAGGAAGGAACACTTGAGGCTGCGGTGGTATCTTTCTTCCGCTACCAAATGGCTTAAAGTTATATCCGATGATTCTTAAATCCGAAATAACATTTTTTCGCTACCAAATATTTCTTGTCTATGTCCGATAACACTTATGTTTATCCAATGATCATTTTATAAACCTTAATAGTGCAAGACCAAACAACGAGCTACAGTACTATTGAAACAACATATCGCCATTTAATAACCCTTTATCAATGAATACAAGTAGCAGAAATAACAAATTGAAAAACTTGGTTTCTAAACTAACT
>ERZ794936.489-NODE-489-length-18708-cov-32.646438_pt1 | contig 18708 bp, 9 predicted proteins | sample MGYA00511083_ERZ794936 | MGnify/ENA primary metagenome ERZ794936 (study PRJEB30137, sample SAMN04331409) | food metagenome | isolation source: Y2 must sample point D1 replicate A | place: Australia: South Australia | collected 2014 ... | reverse complement strand
AACATTAACACTAACATTAACGCATTTGTTAGAATATCATAAACCAATTGAGCACTTATACATTATAAGAGGAAAAATGAATGAGACAAAACAGGGAGGTTCAATGTTTAAAGCAAAAAGTTTGAGTTCTAGGGCCAACTTTAAGAAATTGACACTAAATAATTCAGGGAATGGTTCAAATGTGCCTGCAACAAGTTCGGTTAGAACATCTTCATTGAATGATAGCAATGAGTATGAATATAAAGTGAGTAGTAGTAATGACAATTATAAACCAAGCAATAATAATGAAACGCAAACGCATCGCAGATTGCCACTTCCAACGAAAAAAGCATACACTTCTTCTGTCTCATCGTCTTCTTCTTCATTTTCGTCCAATTCCTCTTCGTCTGGGCACATCAATCCATCACAACCACTCGCGAACACATCATCTCAATCCACTAATAAACCTCTTTTCCAAAAATCATTGAATAGATTAAACAAACCTAAACTTAATTTGTTTGGGAACAACAAATCTGCTAGTACTGGGGATGGTAGTAGTAGTGGTAGTGGTAGTGGTAGTGGTAGTGGTAGTGGTAGTGGTAATAATAATAATAATAATAATAGTAATAGTAATGGTTTTTCATTCAGCAATTTCAAGAACATAAGTCCTTTGAAACACAAACAAGATTATATTACAGCGGAATGCGGTTCGATCACTCCAACGGAAAACAATCATTTTTCCAATTCTTCTTCACCTTCAAGTCTTATATCGAGTTATGCACATCATGACGGATACATCAATGATAAAGATGAAATACCTACCAATAATGCAGTTGACATTGATAATTTCAACAAATTGAATATTTCTAATGAAGACAAACATCTTTCTCAAACTGAAAACGTTTCCCTTCGCAATACAATCAAAAATCAAAATGAACCGGAAATACAATTGGAAGATATTGTACAAATTGGTAAGATAGGGTCAGGAAATTCAGGGACTGTTCTCAAAGTGTTGCATGTGCCAACACAAAAAATTGTTGCGAAAAAAACAATCCCATTAAACAGTATATTCAGTAGCACAGATAACAATAACAAAGATATCATGTTGCAAGTTAAAAAACAAATTGTTAGAGAATTAACCATTATGCAAAAAATTGGCAAACATAACAATATTGTAGAATTCTATTCTGCGTTTTATAACACTATTACAAACAAACACACAAAATTGGTCACGCCATTGAGCACTTTGACTATTGAACTAAACAACAGCAACAACAGCAACAACAGCAACAACAGCACAAATGATAATGGAACGTTTACCTCGCAAGCAAACAATACGTTAAGCTCATTGAGTAGGCGAAACAACGGCACTTTTGATGGAACCGATAGAAATTTTGGAATCACAAAACAACGTATTGAAATAGAGCAAGTTTGCGAGTCAGATACAAATGACAAGTCCATAAATGATAAACAACGAAGTCAGGACGACGACGACGACGACGACGACGACAAGAGGATCACAAACGAAATCATTATCTTAATGGAATACATGAATTGTGGGTCTTTGGACAGAATACTGAGCACATACAAGAAACATTGCAAACGGTGTGGAGTCGCTGTTTGTCCAGAAACGTCGTGGTTCAACAATGAAAACTATATTTCCAAAATCAGTTACGGCGTGTTGAACGGGCTGTATTTTTTGTATCGAAATTTCAAAATCATCCACAGAGACATCAAGCCTTCAAACATCTTGATCAACTCAAAGGGATTTGTGAAAATTTGTGATTTTGGTGTTTCGAAAAAATTGGTCAACTCCATTGCAGACACTTTTGTTGGAACATCCACGTACATGTCTCCAGAGAGAATTCAAGGTGGTATATACACAACAAAGGGAGACGTTTGGTCTTTAGGGTTGATGATCATTGAGTTATTGAGTGGAAGGTTCCCACTTTCAAGCAATAAATTTAAACGCCCTACCAACATTAAGCGGAAAATCACTTCAAAAAGGTACGACGGCGACTTGATTATAGAAGAAGAGGAAGAAGAAGAAGAAGAAGAAAAAGAAAAAGAAGAAGAAGGGTTTCAACAAGGTTTTGCCGCAGAAGAAGAAGACATGGACGACACTCCAGACGGGATTTTGGATCTCTTGCAAAGAATTGTGAATGAACCATCCCCAACGTTGCCAGACTACAACAACATGTACTCGCTCGATTTGCGCGATTTCGTCAACAAGTGCTGTATTAAAGACGAGGCGGAACGGGCGTCTCTTAAAGAGCTTTTGGAACATCCACTGATTTTGAAATACAATTTCAACAACGACACAGAAAGGCAACAAAAATACGATTACGAGTTCAAACGTTGGTGTAAAAATATTAAAAAACTAGCACACGAGGAAAAACTGATGCAAAGAAAAGACCAAATGCAAGCCTTAAATTTCGGGTTGTCGTAAATCTAAATAAGGTTTTCGTTAAATTTGTGTTATTTTTTCGTATAGTACTTATATATTTATATTTATAGAATCAAAGCGCGTCATGACATATCTGGAAAGCTTTTGTGTTTTTTTTTCAAAGCATAACTCCAAAATCCTAAACCAACACTTTTTGTCTTTTCTTATCTTCAGAATACCTCATGTATCCATCAGCCCCACGCCACAAACCAAAGATGATAAGTGAGGCACCACTGACCTTCAGTGTGGTCTTCCACCATTTTGGGTTTCTCGAATCGTGTTCTTTCAAAGTGGCCAATTTGGCATCGTATTCCGTGGCTTTTCCCATCAAAAGATAAGTCCCAAACCCAAGAGCAAACGCAGTGGACATGATGGTGCAAGGAACGCAATCTTTGGTTTCTTCTGGGGTAAGGTCTCTTGATGGAGGTGGATTAATCAGATTCACAATATTTGACATTTTTGGTTCTTGCAAATTAATAAAGTTTCTTGGTGATTGGGGTGACTTTTTGTTCAGGTTTTTGTTCAGGTTTTTGTTCAGGTTTTTGTTCAGGTTACAAGTGCTTTTGTTTGCAGTTTATATATATAGTTTAATGGTTCTAGTCATCGCACTAATGTAAAAGTTTCTTGACCCTTAACTCCCACATCTTATAAGCGCGAAAAAAAAAATAAAAAAAAATAAAACAAAATAAAATAAAATAAAAAAAAAAAAATAAGCGTGTCAGTTTTTTGTTTTTTATATTTCAGTATTGGCACTAAGAGTACGTGAAGTTTTGCATGTCACATAATATCACAAAAGCACGAGAGCAATAACGATTCCCCTAATCTCTTACTTTCGGAATGGCAGCAGAAGAACTGAGTGAGTTTCAGAAGAAAAGACTGGAAAACATCAAAAGAAACAATGCCTTGTTGTCCAAGCTAAACTTGAAAAACATTTCCAACAAAATCTCCTCCGCTGCGGGAGCATCAGCAAACAGTACTGCCAAACTTAAAAAAAGGGCCCCAGTAACCAAAAAAACCAACCGTGTAAAAAAGGAAACCATTCCAACAGCGCCGCTGCGTCAGTCCAGAAGATTGAGGGGACAAACGGCCGACGGCAATGTTCTGCCGAATGTCTCTGACTCCCAGCTGTTCAATGGGAAACTGAAAGACGGCGTCAAGTTGGAGGATGACAAGGAAAACCAAGAATGGCACGAAGAGCTGAAAGACACAAGAGTTTCAGGAGACGTATCTCTTGGTGACTTGCTTGATGATTCGAAACTCGCGTCCAAATACTCTGACCTAAGTAAACTCTCGAACGGAGATTTGTTTGAAGAATGGAAAAAATACGAAAAGGGACGCGATTCCTCAGATGGAATTACTGCATCGGAAAAACAGTTGCATGAGTTGAGAGAAGAGTTTGATTTGCAACTGTACCCCCATTTTGAGCCCAATGAAATCAAGATCACCGATGAGCGGATATCGGCTATGTTCTATCATCCAATGGTGGAACAGAAGCTTATTATTGCGGGAGACGTGAGTGGGAATTTGGGGTTTTGGAAAGTTCCTGAGTTGCCTAAGGGTCAAACCATGGACGAAGAGGAAATTCCCGACATTACAAAATTTAAACTTTTTCAAAAAAATGTCGGTAACATTTGCTGTCAACCGAGTAATATGAGCAAAATCGTCACTTCTTCCTATGACGGGACTTTGAGAACCATAGATTTGAACAACATGAAAAGCGAGGAGCTTTTATACAATGTTGATGTAGGCGGTATTAGCGATTTGCAGTTTCAAGATGAAAATGTAGCTTTCATGACAACATTGGAGGGTGAGTTTTTGCAATATGATCTGAGAGTCCCTGTGAAAAAAGTGGGTGAGGTATTGCGGTTGGCCGACAAAAAAATTGGTTCTTTCCACATCAATCCGAAAAATTCACACGAAATCGCAACGGGGTCCTTGGATAGAACGTTGAGGGTGTGGGATGTCCGGAAACTGACTGGCAAACCTGAATGGTCGCAGTATGAAGACTACAACAGTTGTGAGATCGTGAGGCAGTACGACTCTAGACTTTCTGTGAGTGCGGTGAACTATTCGACGTACGATGACACTCTCGTGTGCAATGGGTATGACAACACCATCCGGCTATTTGACGTCTCGTGGAACAATGCGTCGCCGTCGTCGTCGTCGTCATCATCATCTGTGAAGAAAGAAGAGGGAGGTGGCAGTGCCAACACCTCTTTGGAACCCTTCAAAACCATTATGCACAATTGTAAAACGGGTAAATGGACTTCTATTTTGAAGGCTAGATTCAAATTGAACAGGGATGTTTTTGCCATTGCCAACATGTCCAGAGCCATTGACATATACACGTCCAAAGGTGACCAGATAGCCCACTTGCAAACAGCAACAGTGCCCGCTGTTGTTGCGTGGCATCCGTTTGAGAACTGGATAGTTGGGGGGAATTCCAGTGGGAAGGTATTTTTATTTGGTTGAGGGTTGCTTTCTTGTTTATTAGTTGTTTCTTTTGTTTAAAGTTGCTGCATTTAAGAATTCATTTCAAGCTAAAACACGTTCAAACAAGCTTTACGTGAGCACAATATAAAAGAACTTTATTTTTTTTTTTCTCATATACATAATCTACTTACAGTTTATTCTAGAAATCCAGGGAAAGTGTCCTTGTAGTATATCATCAAATATGCATCAAAACCACAACCATTTTTGTCTGGTTCCCCTTGAGCATTCACTTCGCCCTTACCGTAGTTGAATTTCAAATAGCTTTTGAAACCAAAATATTCATAAACAGATTTGGCACTTTCGCTGATGGCTTCCAAAACGATAGCACTGTTTGAGTCATCGGCCTTTTGTTTATAAGTTTCAAAAATCTTTCTCAATGCACCTTTCTTTTTAGACGAAGTGTCTGTCAAATCTCTACCAACAATAAACAAATAATAATATTTGATGTGGTCTGGAATAATTTCATGTTTTTTGTGACCCAAATCTAAAAACATGCTTTGGTTGAATCTGCTGTCGTTGGTCATCCATTGATCAACTGGCTTTTCCGGGGTGGTGTAGATGGCAACTGTGTTGAAATCGTTGGCTTCAGCAATTTCAGCCCCGTTGTCGTGGTAGAAAGCTGCAAAGTACTCCAAAATGGCTTTGATTCTACCTTGAGAAACATTTTCGGTCAATGGAATGTTGAAAAACTTTTTCATCAAGTAGTCATTGGATCTGGAGTCTTTGAATGCCTTGTTCAAAGTGTGGGCTGCTCTTTCAAAGTCATCGGTATAGGTCAGAGTTGGTTCTGTGATTGTCATTATGATAGGTGAATTAACGTAATTTGTGTTTGAGTACTGGCGTGAGTTTTTGGATTTGATTTTATTTTTATTTTTATTTTCCTGTATTCAAAATGAACTTGGAACTAGCCATTGTTGCAAGCCATACCATTTATATATATATATATATGAGCTGACAAAATTCAAGCAATTTGTTGTTGGTTCCGATGACACACAATTTCTTTTACAGCTCGACTCAGTTTGCAAATGCGAAATAGATGCATTCTTGCTTGTTCAAAATGTTTGCGCTCTCTTTGTGCTTCAGTAGGAATCGCTTATATCTCACCTTCCCATTCGCTTGAGCCGAGTTTCCTAATTAGTCAATGCCTTGCGCTTATCTGTTTATAGTCTCTGCTATGATAGCTTTACCATCTTTTACGGTTCTTCCTTCCATATGATTAAACGAAGCACAAAAGAAGAAAAAAAAAAAACAAGAAAACGAAAAAAATACTGAAAGATAACAGTAATTCATTTGAAGATCCGCATTGGGACCGTGTGTATTTAGCTCACAAACAATGTGTCCCAAAAAAGACATTGAAGCGCTTAAACTTTTGCGAAACAACCGGTAACGGAAGGAAACATTGATTTTGCGCTTAAGCGTCTTGTCACGTGAATTCTTTGACTTCTTTGTTTATTTTTATGGTTATATAATTGATGTTGAACCTAGTGCACCTTACTAAGCTTTGTTTAGTTCTCTTGGTAAAAAAATAAACAAACCATACGATGCAAACAAGTTATGCAATAATAGTATAGAGCACGGTTAGAAGAACAAGTTTGTGTAAGAAATGATGAAACAACATTTTTTATAGAGAATAGTCTAACTATAGGAGTGCACTTGCAAACTTTACCAGTTGTTTAGTCTATGTTTTTGCTGTCGCTAGTAGATTAACGAAAAGCTTTAGGCAGGTAAACCTCTCTGATGTATTATCAACAGCTTATCACTGCAGGAAACAAAAAAAACGGTTACATGTTTGAATGATCTAATCAAGGAGACAAAATAGCAAAAGAACAAATTGCCGTACTTTGATGTGTGACTCGCAACTATTCACCAAGGAAGATCCTTGAACCTTAAGTCTCGTAGATCTTTTTCGATCCAGAAATGCTACTCTGACGTAAACCATGCAGAGTATACAAATAATATTGCAGAATAACATTTGTGACTGTAGTTGCAACTCGTATGATAACTTTTCTTGTTTGTGAAAAGTTCGTAAAGAAACTTTTGTCCAAAACCAGAGACAAAATCTTCAAAAAAAATGAGCGTTGTAAAAACAAGTGAAATCAGGAAAACAAAATCTACAGATGATTTTCTTGTCTCCTACTCTTTTGCAAAAATAAGCTTTTGTGCTGAGATTTTAAAACAAATACTATCCTTTAATGAAATTACGCTTTCCAAAGCTAATTTTGGGAAGAGCGCAAAGTGCCTATTAAAGGTGGAAAAACGCGTTCTACTCTTCAATGAAGAGCTCTCAGTGATGTTAACTAAATATAACAGATAATGAATCGAGATCATACAAGACGAAGTTGCCATTTTTTGTTCGTTAGAGCAGCGGATGTAGATCCACCGCCACCGTTCAAAATATGTTTACTGTTGTAAGAACTTTAGATCTTTTTGAACGGTAATGAGAACTCACTGGATTATTTGGAGCTTTCAAAAAAATATACGGTGCGTTTTATTGTTTAGTGGTGAAAAGCATGATTAGTTGACAACTTACAGGCACAGGACTGGAGCAAAAAAATACATATGTGTACAAAATATGTGGAAATTCGCATGGCGTACACAATTCAGGTTCAAATTGTTTACTCTTTTCATGCTCTCATGTTTTTTATTCAATCTTATGGACCTCCCGTGCAAACTCAAACGACGGAGAATACCAGACCCACGAATGTCACAAATAATATGTCAATTTTGGGGGAAGTTTTTTGTTGCAACTATCTAGTTACCAATGAACGCATTCTCTGTTGACACATTCTTGTCCATGAAAAGTAACTGATAATTTGCGGAGTTAGAAGTTTTCTACCGTTTAAAAATGAACTCAACACAGCCCAACCTTATTTGAACATGTTTTATTGTATGTCTAAAACCTTCTTGCACTTATTAGCTTTCACTGGTGAATTGGAATTTGTATTTTCTTTTTATTTTTTTTTTTTTTTATTTTTTTTGAACAGTTCAAGCTGATTTAAGTGAGGAAGAACTGCTACAAGCTAATTTTCCGTCAAAATACAATCAAAACATCTGAAGAAATAATACAAATTTTTATATTTGCCGGTTTTCGATTTTGCTGACAAGCAAATTTTTTTTGTTTTTTGATGAAACAAGTGTTTCAATTTTGAGTAGCAATATTATGATGGGGGGCAGTGTGTATGTGTGTCTAAGTCTTAAACAGAAAGATAGCTATGCGTTGAGATTTAGATCAAAACAACATCTGTTTACATTCAAATCATTTTACAAAAACTTTCTGATCTGTCGTTTTTTGTGGCTGTATATTTAGCTAGATTACTTTGCACGACATATACTATTTTAACTGAAAGTGAATAACCCAATCTTTTTTTTTTGTTTTTTTTTTTTTTGTCTCGGAGTTGTATTTTTTTTTTTTCATTGTTTAACAACTGTGCAATTTTGATCTAAAATGTAAATACATAAAATAATACAAGAACAGAGATCAACCGTTAAAAAATTTGGTCTCAATGCTTTGATTCCAATACAAACAAATAAACAAATAAACAAACAAAAAGACAAATTAATTTAGTCTTAGACTTACGTAGTAAGAGTAACGGGATGAGTAAAAAGTAGCAGGCAAGAAGATGTACTCAGAAAGAAACAAGAAACACGTAAACAAAAACAAAAGCCACCATCATAAAATCAATGTTTCATTTTTTAAAGTATGTAAGCTAATAACACCTTCAAGTTACAGTTTCGTGGCTTTGAGCTTGTGATGAGAGTAATTTTCACGGCCATTCACAAGAGGGTGGATGGAAAATATGTTTCATGGTGTTTGACAAAATCTGCATTCTTGTTGTTTTAAGAATATCATTTTAATACTGTTTGTTTGAGGAATGAATAAAATTATTATTCCATTGTTCTCTTAGACAAGATCATATTAGTATTGTTTTCATAGAGCAGAACATCATCATTTGAGTTGTTTTTTTTGAGACTTTTCTTGTTTACTTGTTTGCTGTTTTTTTTTTTTCATACTAAACTGAGAGGGTGACCAAATATTGCAACAACGCAATATTCCTTAAAATCTTGCTGCAGATTTATCGGTGATTCAGTGTTTTTCCAATTTTTGAAATCACCATTGGGCTATTGTTTCAGCTTGTTCATTTCATAAGAAATATATTGCTTGAATCAAGCATTGAAAGGTCTTTGCTATTTTATATGACAAAAAAAAAATGAACAGTTTGTCTTTTCCACCTGTATTATTTTTGCTTTTTCTTTTTATTAACAACTGTATTATTTCTCTGTGATCATTATGCCCTTGCTTGTCCTTGTTTGTCTTTTGATTGATTCGTCACTTTTCGCTTACTCTTTTCCAACTTATATCCGCATGTTTGATAAATGCGCTTCTTTGTTCTAATAATAATACTGGTGCAGACTATCATTTGTACAATATTATTAAAGGGGAATGAGCAATTGATATATGAACCCACATTCCAGTCCAAAAATAAGAGACAAAAAAAAGATCTAGACAAAAAGAAAAAAAAGAAAACCCACAGACATCCACATTACACTTAACTTGTAGTTTGAAATTTCTCTTATTTCCTATTGCTTCACAATAAGCTGTGGAAAAAAAATTCCTTCTTTTTTCCTGAAAGCAACAAAATAATACAGCTCCTATTGTTTTTACTCCTTTTAATATGCTTTTGTCGTTTTGCAAAAGATAAAACAATGAAAATAAATTGTCTTTATATTTAGATCTGCTATTTTCAAATCTGTAATTTTGGGCCGGACAAATTGAATAATCGCGAAACAAATCAGAATATTGTTTTCTGTGCGGTCTTGATCAAGAAAACACAGTCATGCAAAATTGGCAACGCCGTACGACATGTACTTTTTTTTATTGATTGCAAAGGCTGTATTATTTCTTATTATTTATTAGAGCGCCTATTGTAAGTGGATTCTGTTGTTTTCCATGCTTTGGCATCACCTTTTGTTGGTACAAGCAGCGTCGTTTGACTTGCCGCAAAGCTTGTGATTAACTTTGCAGACACATTATCTACAAAACTTTTATGTACTTTTTTTTTTGGTTAAATTCCTGTTTGGAATTTAGGTATTACAGCTTTCTTTTTGCTTCTGTGAAAAAGTGCAGAAAGTAGTGTGATTAATTGCTTTTTTCAAATGTTTTTTTTTTTATTTTTTTTTTTAGTTCTAAATTCCAGCTTGTGCGCTTTCTCAGTCGCCCAATTGTAGTATTATCGGTCAAGAAAAAAACCCATGTTTTTGTATAGCAGCGCAGAAGTATGCAAAGAAACATGAAAACAAGCTGAAAACAAACACCGAAAAGTTGGTTAAATAATCCACGTTTGAGCTTAAAAATGGGTCAATAGTGGGTCCAAAGTGGGTCAAAATCCAAAATTGGATTTTTTGTCCTGGCTATTGAGTAAATGTAACCTCAGAAAAAAAATAAATAAATAATAATAAAATATTACACTTTTGCACAGGAACAATCTAGGTCATTTATGAGAAAGGAGATGTGTATTTTTTTGTTCTTGTTCCTCTATGGTGGCATATAATACAAAAAAAAGACAGGAAATATCCTGAAGTGGTCAAATTTTTGCCATTTGTCCAAGTACACCTATCAACTTAATCTAATTTTAACTTTTTTTCACCGTAATTTCAAACATAAAAATAACAAAGCTCAACTGTACTATTTTTCTCTAAAAATTCTACAGTTGGTGTTTAACCTATTGTTCTCTCTTCATGTAAAAAGTAAAACGGTTTTATATGTTCAAATAACAAACAAGTACAATGTCGCATAATGCAGCAGGACAACAATATTACTCTGTGTATGTGTATGAGTGTGCTGTAGAATATGTAATTTTTGTTCTGTGCTTAAGCTTGAAAGTTTCTCGAAAACCTCTGAAAATTGAAAATGGTAATTGTATATAAGGAACAGTGTTTCTTTGAAATGTGTTTTTTTTTATTTTTGAAATGTATGAATAATCCATGTCTTCTAATTATTATTACGAAAATAAAAATAAAAGACCACCCACAAAAGGATCATTAGCATTACATATCATCCATTAGCACTAATAAAAAAAAAGTCTTTCATAGACCCATTGCATATTTAGCACATTAGCATTTCATATCATATTCATTAAAAAAAAAAAAAAACTAAATTATTATACCAATTATTATTAAAAAAAAAATGAGATTTTCTACTTTATTCGCTTCTTCTCTACTACTATTGAAACTTTCTTCTGCTTTGCCAGTCGCTCAAAACACCGACAACGATGATGAATACGAATACGAAACCGTTACTATGTTTGTTACCAACACAGTCACTTCTGTGCCAACCAAAACTGTCACTGTTTTGGACACCACTACTGTTGTTCAAGAAGTCACCATGACTCCTACTGCTGCTTTTACCCCAATTGTTGGTTGAACAAGTTGACTAGATTTGCATTCCATTGGCTTTTCAACTATCAACTAGCATTTGCATTTACATTTTATTACACTACATTTTATTGCATCCACCGACATCCTCCATTATCCACCCCCGCCATAACTTTCCTTCATACTTTCTTCTTTCTCATTCATCCATCATTATTGCATTCATCATGTGAATGAGGAAGATAAGGTTGAACTGCATTTTTTTAATGACAGCAATGAACATACAGCAAGATTTGACATGACATTATTATCGGTTTAATTCATCATCATCTTCTTCACCTTCTATAAGAATATTTAGCTATATTTTTATGTGTAACCATTTTTTAACGACAACAAGCTTACAGAATAATACACCATTTTTTTTTTTTTGTCACTTTTACTGTTAATTTTCTTGTGTTTCCGGTGTTTCTGGATATATTGCAAGAAATAGCTTTCCCTTCAACACCTTGAATCATTTTGAATTACTTGTTACTAATACGGTTCTTGATGTATAATAGCGCAAATAAAGTGCTTGTCATAAAAACTCAATTCCCATGTGAAGTTTTTTTTTTTGTCTTGTCATCTGTTTTCAGTTCTACTTAAAAAAAAAAAAACTGGCTGCAAATTTGTTTGTTTATTTGAAAATTGCGTAATAAAAACCCCTCTTTTCGTACAATACTCCTAATTGTGCCTCTCAAGAAGAGTATGTATGTATGCTGTCACCAACATTCTTGCAGATCTTTTTTTTCCATACATCATGGAAAAAGATTTACCACTTACACATAAACACGTGTACGTGCGAGATAGAAAAATGCGGTTGCCTGCACCAAACATGCACAGGCTGTAATTTTCTTTTTTTCGGCTCTTCACTGGGAAGCACGGAATTGCAGGCAAATTCAAAAGAAAAAAAAAAAAAAAAAAAAAAAAAAAAAAAAAAAAAAAACGTTAAAAAAACTTTTTTTTCATTGAGTTGGCTTGGTCACACAATTTGTAGGTCATGTGACTATACAGTCATGTGATCTTCAGAATGCCGCTACTGTGATGCTAAAAGTACTGAGTCATTTGATTGCCACCAAGAAAATCCAACAATATAAATAAGTTTAATTAATTCAAAAATATATATAGTAGAGGTATACAATAAAAAATGTTTGTCTGATAATGTACAACCACTCATTCATCAATTGACTAATGGTAATAATGCACCACACTTTTCTCTTGGATTATATGCTGTAGGAAAAATATAGCCTATGTGAACCATCACGATAAAATTATTTTCCTTTTGAGAAAGTTATGAGGCAGGCATACACATTTGAAAAAAAACAAACAGACTTTGTGTTTAGCCAAAAATGGTGTAGCAGCGCAATATCAACAATTTTGATGACAAACCCAAAAATTATTCTCATCAGAGAAGTAACTTCTGGGTTTTGCCAAACACCCCACAGAAAACAAGCTATAATATGCTTGAGTCCCTATTATTTTGTGAGAGCACAAAAAAAAAATAGGAGATACAAAACATATAAAACTAGCTCTTCTTGTGGAGCAAAAAAAAACTTCGAACTTCTTCCGCAATCTCTTTTATGAAATCATGGAAAAATGGTTCTATCAAAAAAAAACAAAGAGAGATGACTATCTCTTCTTCATTTTTCTTTTTCTGAAACAATAGAGACCGGATGGTGGGTCAGGTTTGGAACAATGCCAGAAGACATTGGAGCACAAGTAATTCCAGTGCTTAAATCAACAGCCTTGGAACTTGGAATAACAACATCAACAACATTGGTGTTATTTTTGGAAGGGGTGGTAGAAGAAGGGATATAAGTATAAGTTTTTGGATCAACTAATGGCAAAGACTCAACTGTAACAATACTATTTCTGTACTTTGTTAATTTATCAAAGTCGTGGTAGTATACCATAATCTCAGCTTCAAAACCTTGGCCATTAGGATCTGGACGACCGTTTTCGTCAACTTCACCTTGACCGTATTTGAACTTTTTGATAGCTTTGAAACCGTAATGCTTGTAGATTTGTGTGGACATTTCACTGATACTTTCCAAAATTATAGGAATGTTTTTCATGTCGGCAAGCTTTTGGTAGTGTTTGAAAATGTTGGTTACAGAACCCTTTTGCTTTTCTTGCTCGAAATTTCTACCAACTAAACAAATGTAATAGTAAGGGTTTTCGCCGACCAAGTCTTTGAATGAATTGTCCAAATCTTCATACCAGATTTTGTTGAACAAATCGTCATGGGTTTCAGCAAAATCAATGTGGACCCCAGGAGGAGAAACAAGAGAAACAGCATTGTAATTGTTACTTTCACACAATTCACCACCCAAATCCGAATACATCGAAGCATAGTAGAACATCATAGCCAGGTTTCTATGACTGGAAAATTTTTCATCCAATTTGATGTTAAAGATTTTTTTCATAACATACAAATTGGATGGAGACCTCATAAAAGCACTGTTTAGCGTTTCAGCAACTTTAGCAATATCAGTAGTGTAATTGACGAGCGACATTTTTTTGTTTTCTTTTTTTGTTATTTTTGACAAAAGGTTAAGGTTTATAGCAAACGGTTTTGGAAAGACTTTTGGAAAGCCTAGAGCAGGAGTAGGTTTTGTTTGGTTTTTCTTTGTTTTTTTTTATTATTGCTTTTTGATTTAAGGAATTGATATAAGAGTAATAAGGAACATGTAGAATCAATTTAAACATCGTAACCCCTTTATATACAATTCTGAATCTAGATTTGAAAAAAGAAAAACTCTTTTGAGTTAATTTGCCGTTCCGTGGATGCAATCAAGGCCTTATCTAATCACCGCTATAACCTGAGTAACCCTTTGTATATTTTCCCCAATGTATAACCTAAGCGCAACAGCTTTTTCTAATCTCACGCTTTCCAATCTCTCGATAAACTTGGCATTTCCCATTCCCTTTGTCATTCAAGATGGCAAAAAAAATAATAAAACAAAGCCACATATCAACTTATTATCGCATTTTCAATGTTTCTTTTGCCAAACATTCTGTTTCAGATGGTGACGTATGTTCCTTTTCCACATCAGATGATAAGAAATTTAAGCGACATTACCTGTTTCGTTCTAGATTCCAGATTTAATAGAAATGAATACACATACCAAGTCAAATAGAAGATGCATCTTTCGGCTTATGGGCATCTTAAGGGAGAAAAAAAAACAAACAACAACAACTCTACAAGCAATTCTAGCATGCTTTGCTACCTCTATTGTTACGTTCTTTCCAAGTTTCCAAGTTTTTTTTGTTTGCGTGGTTCTAAAAACAATAGTGGCGCTTAATAGCTCAGTTAGTGCTAGCGCAAGCTTCTGCGCATATATTCTCCGGTTTTTCTGGGAAAAAGGTTTTCATTCCAAAAATGGCAACCGTGTTTTTTTTTTTCGCAGATCATCCGACGGTCTCCTTACGACAGTGAGAGGGAAATTAAATGTCTTATCGTGCGAGAGTTCACTATGGCAAACTCCGACAAATTTAAGGTAAATATTATTCTGTGTAAGCTACATCCATACACCACACGATATATTTTCAGAAGTAATCACGATAGAAAGATTATATACACGCGCGTATAGAACATTTGGCACATGAATTCTAGGAACAGATCTGCGATAAGAGCGGGTTGATTAAGCGCTTTTGAGGAACTGTTTATCTTGTTTTACAAGAAAGAACGCAAAAGACCGGATTTGCCGATTTTAGCAGACGTCAGGAATATTGGGAAATTTCACTATATACTAAATACCGCAAAAAAAATAAAAGTGAAATTGGTTTTTTCTTTATCAAAAAAGAACAATTTACCTGTATTAGCTTTCAACAAAAACTCTTCTATATGACCAGCTGCGACAGCTTTTCTCTATCAAACAACAACCCAAGGTCGTGGCTCGCCCACATGGCTTCCAAATGGTCCTTGATTTTGCTTCCCGAGTGGGAGTGTATGGTGGCACCTATAGACCGTGTGTATTCTCTAATGATCAACTGATCTCGTTTTTCCACTGTGAAGGCACCCAAAATCAACAGTGCCCACTGCAAAATGCACAACAAGTTGTCGTCTTTCGCAATATCAACAAGGGCTTCTATCGCATACTTGACCACGCTTTGTATATCTGGGTTGAATAATATTTCTTTGTCGTCCATTTCGCCGTAATTGATGATCTTGTATAGTAAAAGATAGCACGATTTGGAAACAATCGAACCACACAGTAGACCCGGTCTATATACACTGTATTTGCCTCTGTCTGCTTTGATTTTGTCTGGCAAATTTGGTGGAGAATAATATAGGCATTGTTGCAACAGTTCAGAGGCTCTGATGTCCCAAATGGAGTTTTTCTCTAATGGCAAATGCAGTCTCCCCAAGAAACTCACTTTGGCCAGCATGATAAACACATCTACAGACGGACCCAAAACAGGATTGTTTAGCCATTCAACTTCACAGTTTTCGAAAAGAGGCAATTTCAACATGGAAACCAACTTGGTGATAACGGGACTGAAAGGGTTAGGTAGCTTCCCATCATCCAGTTTTTTCGCAACAGAAACAGAAACTGTGTAATTGTAAAGAAACGATTCCAAAAGCATTCTGTCCACGGGGGTCGTTGGCATCACCTGCGTCGTGCTCAATGAGTCATCCAAAAGATATCTCTTTTTTATGATGGAAAACGAGTGGGACAGATTCTCAATGCATCGATCAACCACCCCTTGGCCGTTGTACAATTTGTCTCTAAGTACCAAAAGCTGGAAACAGGCAATAAGCCAGTCTTCGTCTCCACGAATGTATATTCTCTTGCTGTGTTTACCATCACCCGTACTGTTGTTACCAGAACTGTTATCTCCATTATTACTACTACTACTACTACTCTCACCATCATGATCACCACGAGCACAAAAATCTGTTCCATCACCCCCAGAGCTTTGATCATACCTGGTAAGTTGCAGTTCTTTCAAGTTTTTCTTGCTCTCTTCATAAAGTGTTTCTGCAATGACGGTGTACTTTTGTGGTTGAACCCATGCTAAAAAAGTAGCACCACAACACATGAAAACATTGTTTACAATGCTGTTTTGTTCCACGTTTGGAAAGGTTTGCATTGTAGAAAGTTCAGGCAAAGTTTTCTGTGGACCCACTTTTGGTAAGAAATAATTGAAAAAAGTGTAGTACAATAGCAACTCTTGCTTGTTGTTTGAATGTTTGTGTCTAAGCAAAACAGGGCCCGTAGGTTGCCAGTTTTCAAATCTGTCCAACAACTGACCATACAATTTCTCGCTCTGTTCTTCGTCCAAACCAATCACGTCGTCATCATCACCACTACCACTACTACTACTCCCACTGTTTGTGGTTGTAGTCTCAGTAGCGCTTTGTTTACCCGTAGATGAATCCGTATGTTCTAAAACCATTGTTCTTTCAGAAGATGGATTACACGGAACGTATGGTGCAGACGACCGCTGTAACTGTGTGTGCATTGGAACTCCATTTATGAAAGAGTTGGTAACGTAGTTTGACAGTGAGGGAACTCTGGGGTATTTGTCAAGCGGCACCTGTGGCTGTGGTAAGTCATTGGTAGTATTTGTGCTGTCCGTAGCATTACTATATCCAACATCGTTAAGATCAGTGTTAGTGTTTAAAACAACATCATTGCCAGTATGACCAGCATATTCGGCATTGTTGACTTCTTGTAATTGCTGTTGCTGCTTTTGTTGCCGGGGTAGTGACATTTCGTTGCCTGATAAGGAAAAAGAAATGTCATTTGTTGGTAAACCATTTCCAAAAGAGCCCGGTGCACTCAAGAAATCCATTGGTATGTCAGTGTTATTGTTCAAGAAAGTGGTCATCAAAAACCCATTTTGAATGTCCAAGTCAAGCATCTTGTCCAAAAAATTGCTGCTCTCATTGATGTTTGTTGGATTGAAAAGGTAGTTGGCGAAATCATTATTTGATACAGACATGTTTTGCACACTATTCGCTGTGTTTTCCAACGTTTCATCCATGTTATCATTCTCCGTATTTGCTCTTAATGTTGCATTCTGGTGCTTTCCAGACTTTTTCCCCTGAGAAGCTTTCTTCTTCACCAAACACTTTTTTTTATTCGCAGTTGTGGTGTAATTGATAAAAGCCATTTGTTGCTTTCCTATATCGAGTTCGGGATCAAATTTGCTTTTCGATGAGTTGATTGCCATTCCAGGGGCAGATGCATTTCCGTTACCTTCTATCTGTCTGCTCATGCTGGCCTTTTCATTCATCTGAATGGCAGACTCAAATTGCATAGGCACTTTTTCACCAGCCAAAATTGTAGTTCCAGGCACAGTCTTTGGTTTTCTTTTAAAGTCTCTTTTTTCTAATTTAGGTTGAATTTGGTTTTCTCGAGCATATTCTTTTTTGCTCACCCGTTTTTTGATAGTATGTTTTTTCAACTCATCACGCATATGCTTTGTCAGCACGGCTTTCCCCGACTGTGGCCATATACATTCTGTTTTGGAGCTTTTGCAACCAGAACAAATAGGATGCAATTCATCGCATTTCTTTCTCCTTAATCTGCATCCAAAACATCCTGTTTTTGTCCTTTTCTGTTTTTTTTGTTTAACATTATTGGCATCGTTTTGAACATTACTATTGACTGTGTCAATTCTGTGGTTGCCATTTGTTCCTAAAGATTCCTCATTATCTTTGTAATTTTGCACAAGCTCTTGACTTTTGCTGGACGTTTCATCATTTTCATTAAAGACTTTCTCGCGCTCTTTTTCCATTTTGCGTATGCAGCGTTTTTAATAAACAACAAAAGCGATATAAGCCAGGACACCAAGATCTTTTGGGTTATATCTTTATTTTTATACTTTTCCTTCAAGTGCAGAATATAGGAAGATTGAATTTTGGTCGCCTCTATTCGTGAAAGAATTTGTCTACAAGTGTGTTATCGAAATGCAACTCATCTTTCAAACATAAATCTCTTGAACTTAATATATGTCTCCACCTGTTGATCCATTTGGGAGTTCTCATTGTTTCGTAAACGCAATTTTCGATAAGGCACAGATTACTCTTTTCAGCAGATAAAGATATATTGTACTGGCTAAAATTCCGAAACTCTCTTAGATACGCTATCAAGTTGAACAAAATCGGAACAAAAAAAACAAAAAAAAAACAAAAAAAAAACAACAACAATAAGCGACTTAATGATAAGCGCAATCATTTTCCGTTTTGGGATATTCAGGAGTGTCACAGCCGAACAAAAAACTGCTGGTTACACGTGCCATGCAATACTCACACACAACTTATTTTACACCTAATCATTTGGGCAACTTTTTGTTTTTGTCTAATATGTCATGTGACAAGCTAAATCTAAAGATTTAAATTTGGTTTTCGTTTTCGTTTTCGTTTTCGTTTT
>ERZ794936.488-NODE-488-length-18718-cov-7.122328_pt1 | contig 18718 bp, 7 predicted proteins | sample MGYA00511083_ERZ794936 | MGnify/ENA primary metagenome ERZ794936 (study PRJEB30137, sample SAMN04331409) | food metagenome | isolation source: Y2 must sample point D1 replicate A | place: Australia: South Australia | collected 2014 ... | reverse complement strand
TGGGCTGGATGATAAACAGTTTCCCAAAATCTTTATGCATATGTGAAATACTTGAATTAAAATTAGAAGCAATAATGAAAAAAAAAAAGGATTGTGAAAATGTAATACAAACAAACGACATAAGAGAAAAGTTTGTAAAGAAAAGAAAATATCTCTTGCTAATTAGCAGAACGTTTTATGACCGATTAAAACGATATGGATTACCTCTTCTGATACAAACCATGAAAGAATCTTTACCTTAGAGCGATTATTCCCTAAAAAAATACAAATGCATTGAATGCTATCGATTATATTCAATAATTTCAAAATGATTCAATAGGACAAAATAACTTAAATCACTCAAATGAATGCTGCAGTTATGATAAAAGTGTTGACAACAATATTTTTTCATCAAGTGCAAACTTTCAAAATTATAAAATGAACTTTAAATTTACTAACAACTATCACTATTATTATATTGATTAAAACAATTATTATTCACAAACAGGTTTGGGCTGATATCTACGCTAAGGCTTTAGAAGGTAAGGACGTTAAGGAAATCTTAGCCGGTTTCAACTCTGTCGGTGCCTCTTCTGCTGCCCCAGCTGCCTCCGCTGCTGCTGGTTCTACTGAAGCTGCTGCTGAAGAAAAGGAAGCTTCTGAAGCTGAAGAATCCGATGACGACATGGGTTTCGGTTTATTCGATTAAACAACCTGAAACATTATGGAAAAATCATACCATTCTGCAATTTAAAATACATACAATTTGCCAGATAGTGTATAACTTTTATGTATTCAATAGCAACTATATATGATGACTTTTTAATCATTCTAGTTAAGAAATAAAAAATAAAAAATGAATAAAAATTCAAGCATTATTATTGATCATGGTGAATAGAAACAAACAAACTCTTCACTGCTTAATAAAAACTTCACAATAAAGCTTGTGACTAGTATTATAATGATATATAATGCTACTATTTTCTTTTTGGTAAATGAAATTTGAAATCAATATAGCCATTTTTATTCCGTATTACAACAACTATCTGAGTATTTTGACGTGTCTTTTACCAGCAGAAGAAAAGGTTCCTTATTTTCCTACGTTAACTTTGCTAGCAGAAAATTGCTTCAAACCTCTAATGAAAACTGTGTATGATACGCTGTTATTGTCGTGTTCCCAAAACAACTCTGTTAATCTTATGTGCCATGGTGGGTAACCTTGTAAATCCAAGTTGGGGCCAAAGTATAAAAGAAGATCCGGTTCTTCTCCCACCAATTGCTTTAGTTCAGTATCTACCAAATCCATTGTAATGTCATCTTCAGAAATCTTATCTTCCTTATACAATTCTGCCAAAGTTTTGGTTAATTCAACAATTGTTTCTCTACCATCAACGACACTTAATAAAACAATTTCAATGCTAACTTTCTTGTTTACTGAGTCACTTTCTGTTGCATCAGTTGTAATGGGAATATTGAAATAAACTTGATTCTTGTGAGGAATTCTTACAGCAAATTTTGGCGTTTTTTGGGCACCAAAGTATTTGCACAACTTGCTGAATATGATTTTTCTTAGCAAATCAACATCATCCTTTAACAAACCATCGTAATCGTATAATGTTAGATGCTTTATTCCAGCACTCAATGACCAAGCAACCAAGTCTCCAGCATCTTCCATCAATCCTAAAACGCCCCCTCCAACTTCTTCTTCAGATTTGTACTCCAAAATTGCGGCTAATCTTTTGGGAATTTTGGACAAATGTGATACATCTGTTCTTATCAATTGCGGAGAGTCAGAAGGATTGTACAATAAAGAATAAAATCTTAGCTTCATACAGTTGTAGTTATATTGGAAGTATCTGAATATAGCAAATACACAATAAACAATAGATAGAAGTAGTTTCATGAAAAAATCAAAAATTATTTTGTTGATTTTATACAGTTCTGCAGTAAAAAAATCATGAAGGGACTTTCTGTTTCCATCACCTATGTTAATTTTCTCTTTATTCTTAAAGATCGATGGATTCTTGTTTTCTTTCTTGGATTGCATCACATTCTTTGCTATGTATTTGGTGTTGGTCAAACTTGGAACTTGCTTTGAAATTTCTGGTTTCACATTCAACGGATTGTATTCTCTGTCCATGCTCTTCAAATGCTTAACATTTTTTACATCAACTGAGCTTGTAAATGAAATATCATTAAATACCACTGATTGCTGAGGTTCTTTCTTATTATCGCTTGATTCTGTCATTTCTGTTTTTGTATATATATATATAAGTTAGATATCGATGATTGCCTATTATAACTCAAAAAAAAAAAAAACACACGGTATTCAAACAATATGCAAAAGCCTTAATTGGACACTTAAATTCACCTTCTAGGTTTAACTGCATTATATATTCTCCTTATGATAATGTACAAAATCTAAGATGTTCATACCAAAAAAAATATATATATAAAAAAAAAAATTTCACTATGCTAAACGCACACCACCGTGATTACAGGGTTTAAACAATTTGCCGCTTTTGTAAATTTACCCTTTTAAGAATGCATTATCCAAAAACAGAAATAGATAAAGTCTTGCCTAATTCGGATATATATAGGGGTTATTCTTCATCTGAAGATATGTTCGGTGGATCAGTCATTCTTTGATTAGCAATGAAGATTGGGTCTTGTATAGGTTTGAAGCTGTCCTTCTTGAAGTCAATATAGTTGAGGTAGTCCTGTTCATCTAACTTCTCAAACCTTTGGATGTCTTCGTAGTTATCTGTAAATCCAGCTGATAATCCCGTTGTTGAAGGTACAGATCTTGGCAAAATAGTAATTGCTAATCCATTCCCCAGTGAGATGTTCTCATTTGTTTGTTGTTCCTTGTCGGCCTTGTGTTTCATCTTTAGCTGGCCTGACAGCTCAAGAATCTTCAAATAGTTTTCGTGTTTTTGTTTTTCATCATCGTAAATGTCCATATTGTCGGCTTCATATGGATCTAGAGAAGTTTGGTTTTCATTAGTCAAAGACGACCGTTTAGACGACTCTTTTTTGATGCTGTTTTCAGAGTTCTTTCTAAGCTTAAATACAGATTCGACAGGAGAAGTCAAATTGCCATTGGATATGTCTTTTGTCACAGAATTTGTGTTATAAGCAGTCTCTTTGTCTCCAATATCAGATTCAAAGCCTTCACTTACTTTCTTTTCAAAAATGGTTTTATTGTCTTCAAGACATATATTATTTGAAGAATGGTTTGCGTTCTTGTTTTTGGTGGTTTTATAATTCTTAGCCAGAGTTAAAAAGCCTGTAACATATGAATCACCGGTTTTAATACTTTTATTTACGTTTACTGAATCTCTGGCATTCTTGGACTGAACATACAGCTCATCTATTTCTTCAAGAGTTAAGCCTGATGTTTCATAAACCAAGAAATAAACAGCAAAGATAGCCAAAAAGTTTAAACTGGCCCATAAAAAAAAGATTCTTGAATGAGAATTGCTTTTATCGCTTCTGTGTGCAGATCCTTCATTGAAAATAAATGGCGTCATTGTTGCACAAATCACATTTGCAAGCCAGTTAGCAGCAGCAGATATTGATGTACATTGAGATCTGATACCCAGAGGAAAAATTTCAGCAGAAACCACCCAAGTACACCCTCCAAAAGTAGCACTGAAAGAACCTATAAAACCACAGATAAAAGTCAACTTTAATGTCTCCAGACCTTTTTTTGAAATTGAAGACGGCATCTTAATAGATGAAATAATAGCAACAATGTAGTTAAAAATTGTCATCAAGATTGCTCCCCATAACAGCAATTGCCTTCTACCAATTAAATCAATCAAAAATAAACCAGGAATGTTAAAAACAACATTGACAGCATACGTTATCAAGGATAGGATAAAGGTAGAAGACACACCACTTTCTTGGAAAAACGTAATTCCATAGTAAAATATGAAGTTAATACCAGACATCTGCTGAAAAAATTGCAAAGTAACAGCAGTGAATAATCTCAATCTTTGTTTGTATCTAGTTGGTGAGCTTTTGAAACAGTCTAATATACCACCGTTAGTATTCAAGGACATTTCATAATCATAATTAGCCTTAACTTCAACTAGTTCTTCTAAAAGAACTGTATCTGTAATAGACACACCTCTTACAAACGACAAAGCTTCCGCAGCTTTGTTTAATTGACCTTTCATAACATAGTATCTTGGAGATTCTGGCAAATAGAACATTCCTATACCTAATAAAAACGACCAAACAAATTGTAACCCCATTGGGATTTGATAAGAAGCCTTTGTTTCCATTTTATGGGTACCCTGAGAAACCACCGAAGAAAGTAACAATCCCCAGGTAATAGCCCACTGAAAAGTACAGATGATAGCACCTCTAATGTCTTTGTGAGAAATTTCAGATTGATAATTAGGAATGGCAGCAGATAAAATCCCTACGCCAAAACCAGATACCAATCTACCCATGATTACACTGAGTATGTTTATGGAAGTGATTTGAACTATATTTCCTATAACTAAAAAAAACCATACCGAAGCAATAATAGTAGGCTTTCTGCCAAATCTATCCATTGAAAAAGGAGCAACTAAAGCCCCTGTGAATGTACCTATAGATAAAGAGGTTACTATGATGGATATTTCGGATGTGGTGAATCCTTCGTCACCAGTTTGAAAATGCTCTACAAAATAAGACATTCCAATTAAGTTATTAATTAAACCAGAATCAAAACCATAAATCAAACCACCTAAAGCAACAATCAACCCTACAATTAAAGACATTTTAAGGGATTGTTTTTGAGGTTTTTTGGAAAAAATAGAATTGTTGAAAAACTGTGAGTTCGTATCGTTTATGTTTGCATCTTCTAGATCAGCAACTGATCCGTCTAATTCATTATGTTGATTTTTAAAATTACTAGAGTATATCAAGTACTGTTCCAGAATTTCATCATAATTTTCCAAAATTTCGTCTTGACTCCATGTTTCTATGGTTCTATGTCTTGTCAATGGATCAACTAGATAATCATCGTTATCATTATCTGCTTTAAACTTATAATTATGGAAATTGTCAATTTCAAATCCATTCTGGTTACTCAAATTGTGATCAATAATAATATTTGATTGACTAGGAAGATTGTTCAAGCTTTTAGAGAACTCTTGAAACTGCCGTAGTCTTTCCTCAGCTGTTAATTCCAAAGGTTTATTTTTTTTTGCTTTTTCATCATCATTATTCTCAGTAATAAAGTTAAGAGTATTCTTGAGCTTTTTGTTAAAACCCTTTCTTTTATTTTTCAAAAGAGTCTGTTTCTTATCAATAATGGATCTGTATTCTGTTCTTCTTTTCAAAAGCTCGTTGATAATGTATTCTGAATCCATCTTTGGATTGTCTTTTGTTTCATTTTTTATGTTCTTGCTTTGATTGTCATATAGTATAGAAGATATCGTTGAGTTGTTTATTTTGGACAAAGAGTTTATTAATGTGTTTGATTGGTTTGATGATAATATTGCTGCTGAATCGTTGTTGACATTTTTACTGGTGAATTCATCCAGTCTATCCAAAACTGACCTGAAAATGTCAAGAGACTCTTCATATTTCGAATCACCATCAATAATCGACTCTTCATCCACTATAGAAAGGTTTGAATTATAGTTGTTATTATCAGTCATATGTTATTAAAAGAATGAATAATCCCTTAAGAATCAAATAATGAAGAAAAAAAAACCCCTCACCCTCTATGTATAGCTTTCGCTTGTGTATATGTTCAGTTGGTAAATGAGTATTTATGCTTATAAGCCTTTCAATCAAAGCTTCTATTCAGCAAGCTGTATTTGGGCTCCTACCCATATCGTATTCTCTATATAAAATTATTTTAAAATATTCATATTTTTAAATCCTATAATTGTCCTTTAATCCATAACTCCTGATGCGTACCTATTAGCACCAAAAAAAAATGGAAGACTTGCTCATCATTTTACCCAGCAAAAAACCCGAGAGAAATACTAGCATTCTGACTACCCCACTGAAAAAAGCGTGATGTTATATGAGGGCTAATAAGACGGATAAGCAGGGAGCGGATATAGGGAGTTTGTAGCAAATGAAGGAGGCTTTTCAGCACAATGAGTGGTAATGGAACGATTTAGAGGGGATTTTGGTGTGGATTTTAGTCGTAAAAGCGGATATAAGCTATATATAAGTGATTGGATTACTTCTTGGCACTGATTGCTTCAGAGAAACCGATGAATCTTTTGACACCAGTCAACCATTTACCAGCTTGTTCAGGGTATTCATTGGAGATTTTACTTTGTAAAGCCTTTGCTTCTTCAAAGCTTTGGGTTTCTAAAAAGTCAATGATCTTCAAAATATCTTCGATAACAACCCTTTCGGTGATCAGATTCTTTTGTTTCAAGTGATTGTTCAAAATAGTCAATCTTTTCTGTGTGTCCTTGATTTGGGGGCCTAATTTTTCTCCTAATCCATCAGTGACCTCACTCAATCTACCTAGGAAGTAAGCTTGAATTTTTGAGCTTTCTTTTTCAGTAAATATTTCGTTTTCTTCTTCTATTTCTTTGTTTTCTTGATCCAAAATAACAGTTGATTCTGCTGGTGCAGCAGCTAGTTCAGAAACACTTTCAACAACGCTTGGTTGTTTATTCAAAATTGGAGGTGGAACTGATGCTACAGTATTTTGTCTCTTTACCGGAGGAGGAGGAATCGAAGCTGGTGCATCAGCGGTTGCATTTGCTGTAGGAGCTCCATAATGATTACTGATTGGAGGTGGAGCAAACTTATTTGAACTACTACGTTTTGTCAATAATGGATTTTTGTCTACAGCTGGTGCGTATGGATTATTGAATTTAGGATGTTCTGGCATAGGTGGCTTTTTGGTAACAATAGATGGACTAACAATAGGAGGTGTACCAACAGCTTGGGCAGTTTGAATTGGAATGTTTCCTAATGGTGCATACTTAGTTGTTTTTTCAGATAAAACTCTAGATTTAGCTTTTTCTGCTTGTTCAGCAATGTTTTTGCTTGACAAGTTTCTCACAGCAGCCTTTGGTGGAGGTGGAGTAGACATATGAGCAACCTTTGGTTTATTTGGAATAGCTGCCAGCTTTTCAACAGGAGTATTAACTACTGATGGCTCCTTCTTAACACCAATGGCCTTGGCTCTACTAGCAGTACCAGGTAATGGTAAAGCAAAGTCATTCCAGCCAGCGTTAGCATGCTTGTTACCAACTGGTTTTTGACCGGATACCATATCAGATGGAGCTTTGTTTGGAGATTCCCTTATTTCGGATGTAGAACTAGTTGAAATAAATTGAGGTTGAATTGGTGCTCTTCCTATTGGAGGTGGAGTAGCAAAAGAAGCTGTTGAATTGTTAGTTGGTACTGGGGCTGAGTTGGATGATATGATAGTAGCCTTAGGCATGTATGGGTTAACAACTTGAGGAGGAGCAACGGTGGCAGAAGCACTTGAAGGAACCTTTTGATTAGACAATGGAACTTGTGGTAATGGCTGTTGAGGTGGTGGTGCATACATAGCAGCCTTAGCATGGCCAGCTTTAACTGGAGCTACAGAAGCATAAATTGATTCATTAGATGAAACTCTTCCCTTATCCAAACTTGCAATAGGAGCTCTGTTAGGAATATTGCTATTAACAGAACTTATAGATGTACTGTGACCAATGGAACTGCTAAAGAATTGAGCACCTGGATTGATTTGTCTAGCTTGAGTTTGATTTTTAGCATGACTTTGGTATTTGCTTTGAGTTACAGGAGTTTGTGATTTTCCAGAAGCAATCATAACCCTTTGCTTTTCAGTAACAACATCAGCATTATCACTTGGTAAAATGTTCAAGAAGTTCAAAGCTAGATCAAAGTTACCGTTGATGCAAATAACATTTATAAATTCTAAAACAATACTAACAATCTTAGGATTTCCTCCAATCAAAGAATTTTTGGAGCCATCAGATTCGAAAAAGTTGGCAAAACATGAGAATCTTTCAACAAATTCGGTTAAACTTTCCAAATGAGCTTCATAAGCAGAGTTTTTAGATGATCTCAATCCTTCTTCAATCTCCCTCAATTCATCAACCCAGATAGAGCTGATTTTTTCAAAAATACCAGAGGACATGTAAACAATTAAAGCATCATGTCTGTTTCCAGCTTTATAAAGTTTTTCACCTAAAGAAGCAAAAAAGTTCTTTTGGATAGTTTCATCAGTAACATAATTTGTGATAGCTTTGTAAACATACTTCCATTCTGAAACATTTGTTTTTTCAATCAAATCTTCAAACTTGTTTTCGGATAAAGCATATAATAGTCTAGAAGTTTTTGAAGTTTTGGCCTTTTTGACAAAGTATTCGGTAAGAACCTTTTCTTTTAAATCATCGTTTTTAGACACATGAGCTATAACCAAAGCCTCTAATAAATCACCATTGCTTAATTTAGAGTTGGCGGCAGCTTTTAAATCTTTGTTGATAAGAGATCTCAAGATTTCATCTGATCCAAACTCATAATTTTCAGAAATACTTGATAGGTCTAATTTTTCTTGTTCCAGCTTTTCAAAGAATTCTTCATCGTCTTCTTTTTCAACATCCTTTATTTCATCAGTTTCACCATCTAATGCTAAAGCTTCAGCAAAGAAGGCATCTTTACCATCCAAAGAGATTTTGTCTAACAAACTCCAATCTTCTTCATTGTTGTTGTTTATAGCATTGTTAGATCTCTTACTAATGATAGCATTGAAATCTTTTGTTTTCAAAGCGTTTTGTAACAAGTCGTATTGTTTCTTCAAGTCCTTATCTGAGTCTTTGGCGTGTGGTTGGGTAAACACAGAAACAGACTTTCCATCAGGTAAAACTCTGACCATTTTGCCTCCAAATGCCCAAGATGCAGCAGGTCTTCTACCTTCAGTAGATAACCATTTTGGAATGTGCAAGGAAAATGTTTGAGATTGGTTAGCCTTCTTTATATTAGCATTTTGCAAGGTAGAGCCTGTAGCAGTACTTGAGGATCCTTGATTATTGTTGGATGAAAGAGAGTTCCAGAAATCATCTTCGGATTGTTCAACATTCTTTACCACTTCTTCTTTGTCTACTGGATTAGATTGTCTTTGTTTTTCTTGTAGTTCAGCAATGTTTGCATCTATTTGTAAATCTTGTAATTGTTGAACTTCAATAACAGAGTCGTGACTAGCAGCAGCAAAATAATCTGGATAACTAGGAACAAACTTAGCCTTAAAAATCCAGTTTGATCTGCTTGGGTATTTGTGAATCAAACTCTTTTCAACTTCAGGATCCCATAAACCAACAGTGCAGTCTGAAGAACTACTTAACAATAATCCTGAATCTTGAGAACACCAATCTAAAGAAAGAATACCCTTTGCATGACCGTTGTTTTCCAAAACTTGTAAAGGAGTATTTGTTTTTCTTAAATCCCATAAAATGATAGCTGGATTCAAATCGGAGTTAGAAGCAGTAGCAATAGTAGTACCACTTGTTGGATGCCATTCAACAATATCAAATAAGACTTTAAGATTAGAAGTTGGGTTTTGGTAGTTAAAGTGTAGAATTTCCTTTTTTTGGTTGAAATCCCAAATAGAAACAGAACCAGTGGAAGAACCAGCCGAAGCCAATATATGTCCAATTTTGTTGTTCCAAGATATGCTCTTGACACCATCCACACTACTAATTGAATCTCCAGTGGAAGTAGGCTCATATGAAGAATCTGAAATTTTTGAAATGTCCCACACATTAATCAAACCTTTAGCGTCACCTGTGGCTAATAAGTTTTTATTGACTTTACTGAAACTCAAACATTGAACTGAAGCTGAATGTTTTTTGAAGCTGTTTATGATTTTCAATTCATTTGTGTTTTTATCAAAGGAGTAAAATTCAACAGTCCCGTTTTCCAAGGCTCCTGCAATAACTGAGTCGTCACTGGACCAAGCCAAATCTAAGAACTTAGAAGAAGCAGTGATCTTGGCCAAACTCACGTTTTGATCATCATTTGTGAATGTATCTAAAATTTCTATAACACTGTCATTACTAAAGTTTGCATCTATCTTACCACTTAATGAACCTAATGCAAGCTTTGGATTTTTGCCATTAGACCAAGCAAATGTAGATGATTTTTCAATAGACTTTATAACAACCATATTTGTTTATTTAACAAAAAAAAAAAAAGAAAATTTTTTTTTTTTTCAAATAAATTTTTAAAAAAAAAAAAAAAAAAAGCTGTTGATTTCTATATTAAGATGTGATTTTCAAATAAAAAAAAAAAAAACAGTTCAATTAAGATTATCAATATGCTGTTTTATCTTATTTTTTCCTTTTGGTTATTCATTACTTTACTACCTAAAATCAATTATTTCAACCAATTCCAAGGGTGAAAATACCCATATTTAAATTTAAAATAGTAAACAAAGTTTTTAAAAAAAAAAATCCCCCCGTGTCAAACAGCCAAATTCAATTCCCACCTGAAAAATTTTCTGTCGTTCCCGCTTTAGGCGTAGTACCCTGGCCCTTAACACCGATAATCAAATGCTAGGAGAAAATACAGCATACGAGGGTAGGTTTGGGTGATTAATGAACACTTATTACGGCTATATTATGGTACGTGTAGATAGAGTATTAGAAAGATATTGATAAACCATAGGTTTAATTTTAATTAAAAGAAAAAAAAACAGCTGTCTAAATGCCTAGAATTGAAGATAGCAAGTACTACAAGGAAGCTTTTGAGCAGTACGAAGAAATAAAAGCGGATGCGAGCTCATTAGAGGGCCTAGAAGATTATGACAAAAGAATATTTAATACTGGGTGTTACCTTCAGAATTTAATACTGCATTTTTGCCATGCTGACACAGGTGACTGGAGAAAATGCACTGAGGAAATGAAGTGGTTTAAACGTTGCTGGGAACAGAATGACAATCCTCAAAGAACTTTTCAAAACGACAAGCCTCAGGAACAATATGAACGTGAGGTAAGGGAGTAATGATGCTATGTGAGTTCTGTTTGAACAGGTTTTTACTTTCAAATACACCATTTATATATAAATAATGTAAGAAAACAAGCAAAAATAATGATGAATGATATGAAAACCCTTAGTAACAATTAGCCTATAGCGATAATTGTTCAATTCCTGTTAAAAAATTACCTATTTTTTCTTTAAAACGCGAAATTACATTTTAAAATGTTGTTTTTTTTGTTCATTCTAAAAAGACTGAAGAATGGCTATTAAATAAGGTGACAAAGCCCAAAGATTATTGATGATGAATACGAGAGAGTCTAGTCTTCGTAATCCATTTGAAAAAATATTAAAAAAAAAAGCAGATAAAAAGCCTAATGTCGAGATACCACTGGAGGACATAGTTTACGAATTTTTGGATTCAGATAGTGATGAGAACGCCGACAAACAGGCGTTACAGCCAATTGATGGTGAGAAGCTAGGCAAAAAGCTTGACGAAAAGCTGATTGAAGACGAGAAGCTTGACAATAAACCAATTGATTCTGCAGCACCAAAGGAAACCGGTTCCAAGACCAGTATAAGAGAAATAAAAACAGCAAATGAATCAAACAAGCTCCGAACAATCAAAGAGGGTTCAACCAATCTAAAGAAGTTTAAATTTATAGATCCAGACGTGAATAACATCCGCCAGGAACTTTCTACACCAATTCTACCGAAGTACCAAAGAGTGTATGGTTCTGACGGTGATTATTTAGAAAGGAAGCATAATCTTAAAAAGCGCAAGATGAATAACGAGAACAAAATTGTCTTGGACAATAAAAAGTATATATTGTCTATTGATACACATAAGGCAATAAGAAACTACACAGATACTGAGTTAGCAGAAAGACACGACAAAGCAGATAAAAACCTTGCCAATTCTTGGAAGAGTATAATCTCCAAATACGAAAAATTAGGAAAAGATCAATCACTGAGTGATGTTGTTGATTTGAAAACAGGAACAATTATAGTTGATAATGGACATTTGAAAGGCTTGAACCAACAAGACACTTTAAAAAGAACTGAAGATAGAAACTATAATGTTTTGGGTAGAATCAAAAATTCCTATGACGATGATTTTCTAGACTTACTAAGCTCAGAAAATGTAATTAATGAGGCCAAAAAAAAAGACATAGACGTCATGGACTTGAAAGAAAGGGGGATCTTGAAAGGGTTAAATTTGAATCTTGAATTGACCATGTCTGATCTAGACACTGATGAAGAAGCTGATGGTGATGAGGATGAAAGTTTCCACTTAAACTCCGATGATGAAATTTTGAGTGAAGCAGAAACAATTGAAAGTCAATCAGCCAGTGATATTGAAGTTGATGACGAAATAGAAGAAAGCTTTGACTAATGATTCAAAGCCTTTGGTTTAACGGTGTTGTGTATATATTCTTGGATTAAGTATAGAAATTTCTAGAACCTTTTTTTTTTTTTTGTTGAACGCGCACGTGAAAAGACCTTCAAGTTTATTCGTACCATAAGTTATTTTAAAAATATGAAAGATATTTGATCAGTATTCGTTCAAATTTTAAGTAAAACTTTAATGAATTAACACCAAACAACAAATTATAACTTAGAAAAAATGGGTAAAAAAACATTCTTTGACATATCTATTGGTGGAGCTGAATCAGAAAGAATAATATTTAATTTATTCGAGGATGTTCCTAAAACCTCTGAAAATTTTTACAAACTTTGTGAAGGAAACGAAGGGTTTGCCACTACTAAACCAGACGCACAATTATCGTATAAAAACTCCATTTTCCACAGAGTCATTCCGAAATTTATGTTACAAGGTGGTGACTTCACCAGAGGTGATGGTACAGGGGGTGAATCCATATACGGTGAAAAATTTGAAGATGAAAACTTCATTCATAAACATGATAGACCATATTTGCTATCTATGGCAAATGCAGGACCAAACACCAACGGATCCCAATTTTTTATCACTGTAGCTAAAACTGAGTGGTTAGATGGTAAGCACGTCGTTTTTGGTGAAGTAATTTTTGGTAAAAGAACTGCTAAAAAAATTGAAAACTTACCAACTGATAACGACAAGCCTGTAGAAGATGTTGTTATTGTAGACTGTGGTGTTTTACCAGAGGACTTTAGTGTTGCTGAAGATGCAGAAAAAATGAAGGCTGATGAATTTGGCGATGATTGGGAACCATTTTTAGAAGACGAGCCAAGAATTGACACTGCTTCTTTTAGAAGTGTGATTGAGGGTGCAACAACTGTTAAAGATATTGCTGCTAAATGTTTCAAAGAAAAGAAATTTGATGCTGCATTAGTCAAATACTCCAAAGCTTTAAACTATGTCGAAACTTACATGCCAGAAGATCTACCAAAGGAAGAAGAAAAAGAAATCAAAGATTTGAAGATTGTTTTATACAACAACATTGCTATTTGTTGCATCAAAGTCGGCAAATACAAAAACGCTTTGGAACCAACTACCAAAATCTTACATTTAGAAGACATTGAGGATAAACAAAAGGCTAAAGCTCTATACAGAAGAGGACTGGCTTACCACCATTTAAACAACCCTGACATGGCATTGACGGATTTAGAGTTCGCTACCATGTTTTCAGCTGATGACCAAGCTATTCACAAGGCTATCAAGGAGTCTAAAAAGTTAAAACAATCCATGCTTGCAAAGGAAAAAAAGAACTTATCCAAGATGTTTGATTAACAGCACTCCCATTCCGAAGGCTAATCCAGGTTCATACCTACTTAAAAGTCTATATAACAGGTCAAATCTGTAGTGTTATATTCGGGTAACTAACATATTTATCGGAGTTATTTCTTTTTCCTCCTTTTTTCACCTAAAAAAAAAGTGTGAAAAATTTTCTTTTCTCCGACTAGTAATTTCATATACTGCTTCAATTATGGGTGTTGAAAAATTTTCTTTCGTTCAACCCTTGTGTTTTTCTCTAATATTGACATTTTTAAATTATTAAAACATAATTAATCATATAAACAAGTTGTAAAGTAGTATATAACCATCAAGCTTTTTTTTTTTTTTTTAACAAAGGAAAAGTAGACGTTTATTTATCTATAATAAATTTAAATCTCCTTCTTTTATAATTCTTTGATTGAATTTCTCTTGTTTATTATTGCAAGATAAGTTACCATAGAACAAGTAAAAACAAAAAAAAAAAAAACACAAAGGTCAACATACTTTCTTTTTGATATATCAATAAAGCAGTTAATACAGGAACGAATATCTTTATTGCTTATTTTTGTAGACAAACACCCGAAGTAATATCAATATACAAGTAGATTTGATAACACAAATACAACAGGGATTAACATACAGTTTTCGAATAATATACTTTCTTTTTCAAGACAAATATTATCAAACAAGTTTTATTTTCAAAAGGGATATCAACAAAAAAAAAAACAACCATAAAGAAGAAACATTCCAATTTCAATCTTTATATTAATAAAAATAATAACTAGAAAGCAATATAACACAATATGCAAGAATCTTATTCCAGTGCTCCATTGAGAACCGTTAAGGAAATACAATTTGGGTTATTTTCTCCAGAAGAAGTACGAGCTATTTCTGTACTAAAAATATCCACAGCCGACACATTCGATGAAAAGGGTCAACCGATTTTGAATGGTTTGAACTCTCCATTATTGGGTTCTGTAGATAGAAACAACATGTGTCAAACATGTCATGAAGGTATGAGTGATTGTCCAGGACATTTTGGACACATTGAATTAGCCAAGCCAGTCTTTAACATTGCATTCTTAAGCAGAATAAAAAAAGTTTTGGAATCCGTTTGTATTCATTGTGGTAAATTATTACAAGACGAATTTGATCCGTTATTTAAACAAGCTATTAGATTAAAAGATCCAAAAAAGAGATTCAATGCTGTTTGGACCATTTGTAAAGCCATATCAACATGTGAAACCGATGTTGTTGTCAACAATATCCATATATCTAGAGGTGGTTGTGGCCATGTTCAACCTCAAATCAAATTCAATGGTATTGGTTTCTTAGCTCAATTTAAGAAAAAACCAAATGCCCCTGGTAACAATAATGACGATGATGATGAAGATGAACCTGAGCAAAGAAACATATCCCCAGAAGAAGTTTTGAATATATTCAGACACATATCATTAGAAGATTGTTGGAGACTAGGTTTCGATGAGGATTATTCTAGACCTGAGTGGATGTTATTGACTGTTTTACCTGTTCCTCCACCATGTGTCAGACCTAGTGTTGCATTCAATGAATCTCAAAGAGGTGAGGATGATTTGACTTATAAGTTAGGTGATATTTTAAAAGCAAATATTAATGTTCAAAAATTAGAAATTGAAGGTGCTCCACAGCATGTTATCCATGATTTTGAAAAGTTACTACAATATCATGTTGCTACCTATATGGATAATGACATTGCCGGCCAACCTCAAGCTTTACAAAAGTCCGGTAGACCTGTAAAATCTATCAGAGCAAGATTAAAAGGTAAAGAAGGTAGAATCAGATCTAACCTTATGGGTAAAAGAGTCGATTTTTCAGCAAGAACTGTTATTTCAGGTGATCCTAACTTAGAATTAGACCAAGTCGGTGTTCCTTTATCTATTGCTAAAACTTTGACATACCCTGAAATTGTTACCCCTTACAACATTGATAGACTAACTGAATTAGTCAAGAATGGTCCTAACCAACATCCAGGTGCCAAGTATGTCATAAGAGACAACGGAACCAGAATTGATTTGAGATATAACAAGAGAGCAGGTGATTTACAACTACAGTATGGTTGGAAAGTTGAAAGACATATTGTTGATGAAGATCCAGTTCTTTTCAATAGACAACCTTCTCTACATAAAATGTCCATGATGGCACACAGAGTAAAGGTCATGCCTTATTCCACCTTCAGATTGAATCTGTCTGTTACTTCTCCTTATAATGCTGATTTCGATGGTGACGAAATGAATTTACATGTCCCTCAGAGTGAAGAAACTAAAGCCGAGTTATCTCTGTTATGTGCTGTTCCATTGCAAATTGTTTCTCCTCAATCTAATAAACCTTGTATGGGTATTGTTCAAGATACATTATGTGGTGTTAGAAAGATGACTTTAAGAAACTCTTTCATTGACTACGAACAAGTTTTGAATATGTTATACTGGATTCCAGACTGGGATGGTGTTGTTCCACCACCAGCCATTGTTAAGCCTAAGCCTTTATGGTCTGGTAAACAACTTCTATCTATGGCTATTCCAAAAGGTATACATTTGCAAAGATTTGATGACGGAACCACTATGTTATCTCCAAAAGACAATGGTATATTAGTTATGGATGGTGAAATCATATTTGGTGTTGTTGATAAGAAAACAGTTGGTTCTTCAGCTGGTGGTCTAATCCACGTCGTTACCAAAGAAAAAGGTCCATACGTTTGTGCTAAATTATTTGGTAACATACAAAAGGTTGTCAACTACTGGTTCTTACATAACGGTTTCTCCATTGGTATTGGTGATACCATTGCTGATGAGAAGACCATGGTTGAAATTACTGAAGCTATTGCTATTGCTAAAGTCAAGGTTGAAGAAGTTACTAAAGAAGCTCAAGAAAACTTGTTAACAGCTAAGCATGGTATGACTTTAAGAGAATCATTTGAAGATAACGTTGTTAGATACTTGAATGAAGCTAGAGATAAAGCCGGTAGATCAGCCGAAGTTAACTTAAAATCATTGAATAATGTCAAACAAATGGTAAGTTCTGGTTCTAAAGGTTCTTTCATTAATATTGCTCAAATGTCTGCTTGTGTCGGTCAACAATCTGTTGAAGGTAAAAGAATTCCATTCGGGTTTGCTGATAGAACTTTACCCCACTTTTCAAAGGATGATTACTCTCCAGAATCTAAAGGTTTTGTTGAAAATTCTTACTTAAGAGGTCTAACACCACAAGAATTCTTCTTCCATGCCATGGGTGGTAGAGAAGGTTTGATTGATACTGCTGTTAAGACTGCTGAAACTGGTTATATTCAAAGAAGATTGGTTAAGGCTTTGGAAGATATTATGGTTCATTATGACGGTACTACCAGAAACTCTTTGGGTAACATTATTCAATTCATTTATGGTGAAGATGGTTTAGATGCTGGTCATGTAGAAAAACAATCTATTGATACTATTCCTGGATCTGATGCTGCTTTTGAAAAGAAGTACAGATTAGATGTTATGAATAAAGATACACAAATGGTAAGATTATTGTTAGAATCTGGTTCTGAAGTAGTTGGTAACAAAGAGATTCAATCAATGCTAAATCAAGAATATAAACAATTGATTTCTGATAGAATTACTTTAAGAAAGGTATTTGCTGATGGTGAAAACAACTGGCCTTTACCTGGTAATATCAGAAGAATCATTCAAAATGCTCAAAATACATTCAAAATTGATATTACCAAACCTTCAGATTTAACTATTCCAGAAATCATTGAAGCTGTTAAGGAACTGCAAACTAGATTACAAGTTGTTAGAGGTAAAAATGCCATTTTACAAGAAGCTCAAGAAAATTCTATCACCTTATTCTGTTGTTTAATCAGATCTAGACTATCTGTCAAGAGAGTTATCCAAGAATTCAGATTAAACAAGCAAACTTTGAAATGGGTTATTGATAACATTGCTTCTCAATTCCAAAAATCTATTGTTCATCCTGGTGAAATGGTCGGTGTTTTGGCAGCTCAATCTATTGGTGAACCTGCTACTCAAATGACTTTAAATACTTTCCATTTTGCCGGTGTTGCCTCCAAGAAGGTTACTTCAGGTGTCCCAAGATTAAAAGAAATTTTGAATGTTGCCAAGACTATGAAGACACCAAATCTGACTGTTTACCTAGACCAAGAATACGGTGCTACTAATGAAACTGCTAATATCATCAGATCAAAGATTGAACACACATCTTTGAAGAGTGTAACCATTGCTTCTGAAATTTACTATGACCCAGATCCATTAGAAACTTGTATTGAAGATGATCAAGAAATGATGTTTATGTACTCTACCATTATTACTGATGATGAAAGAAAGAGTTTGGAAAATTACTCTCCATGGTTATTGAGATTAGAATTAGATAGACATTCTTTGAATGACAAGAAGCTAACAATGGCTCAAATTGGTTCTAAGATTAAAAACACTTTCGAAAACGATTTGAACGTCATTTGGAGTGAAGATAATGCTGAAAAGTTAGTCATTAGATGTAGAGTCATAAGAGATGCTAACTCTATGGATGAAGACACTGAAGCTGAAGAAGATCATATGTTGAAGAGAATCGAAAACAATATGTTAGAAACTATCACTTTAAGAGGTGTTAAGGATATTGAAAGAGTTGTATTAATGCAATATGACAGAAAGATTATCAATCCAGAAACAGGTGATTACCACAAGATACCTGAATGGGTTTTGGAAACTGATGGTGTTAACTTATTTGAGGTTATGATAGTTCCAGGTGTTGATGCTTCTAGAATTTATACTAACAGTTTCATTGATATAATGAATGTATTAGGTATCGAAGCTGGTAGAGCTGCCTTATACAAGGAAGTCTATAATGTCATTGCATCTGATGGTTCTTATGTTAATTACAGACACACTTCTTTGTTGGTTGATGTCATGACTTCTCCAGGTTTCTTAATGTCTATCACTAGACACGGTTTCAATAGAGCTGATACTGGTGCTTTAATGAGATGTTCTTTCGAAGAAACTGTTGAAATTTTAATGGAAGCCGGTGCTGCTG
>ERZ794936.487-NODE-487-length-18797-cov-5.830328_pt1 | contig 18797 bp, 9 predicted proteins | sample MGYA00511083_ERZ794936 | MGnify/ENA primary metagenome ERZ794936 (study PRJEB30137, sample SAMN04331409) | food metagenome | isolation source: Y2 must sample point D1 replicate A | place: Australia: South Australia | collected 2014 ... | reverse complement strand
GAGCATCGTTCTTTCTTTTGAATCTCTTCATACCACCTTGACCAAACTTCTTATTTTTACCATCTCTTTTATGATTGATTTTTTGTCTTTTATTGTTATCTTTGCTTGTAGTTTTACCGTCTATGGCATCTTCAACAGCTATATCAAATTCGGAACCACCACTAATTTCGTTGGCACCTCTCTTCTTCTTCAAAGATTTAATCTTGTCTAAAGTGTCTTTCTTTTCTTGTTGTCTCTTTTGTAAGGTTTGTATTTGAACTTGTTTACCGAACTTCTTCAAGTTTCTTTGTCTTCTAGCTTCTTGTCTTGCTAGTTTTTCAGATTCTTCTTGAATCAATCTTTGTTTTAACTTTTCCATATGATCATCGGTTTTCAACATTTCAGCAAAGTAATCTAGAGGTCTATGGAATGCAATTTTTTGTTGTAGTAATTTCTTCTTTGCTATACTAGTGGCTTCTAAACTGGCTTTGTAGAAAGCTAACTCTCTTTGAGTATCGTCTTCGATATTTTCAACCAAGGTATGGATTGGTGCAGAAGTGGTTAAAGTTTGGTGTTCAACAAATCTGGTGGCTTCCCATGGAAGTCTTAATCTATTAAAAGCCTTCTTTAAAGCCTTTTGGTTATTGGCAAATACCTTTTCTCTTGGACCTTCATCATCTTCTTCATCGTCTTCATCATCTTCTTCATCATCGTCTTCTTCATCTTCTTCTTCACTTTCTTCTTCATCATCATCTTCACTTTCTTCTTCTTCACTTTCTGAAACATCACTTGCTGCCAAGTTTTCAATGTCAAATTCTGGATCTTCTTCACTATCGTATTCTTGTTCAGCAACAACTTCCTTCATTTCTTCCTTTTTCTTTTGTAACTTTGCTAATTGTCTTTTTTGCTTTTTAGATAAAGTCTTACCTTCCAAAGCTTTTATTTCTTCATCAACAATATCATCAACAATTGGTTTATTTTCGTTCATTAAACCAGATTTTATAAGATCATCTTTGGTGATAACAACTGGTTGGTTGGATTCCAATTCTTTGAATTTCTTTTCCTTCTTTAGATTTTCTTCTTTGGCAATATTTTGCTTAGCCTTTTCGTATTCTAATACATCTTTCAATTTAGGTCCTTTAGCCATCGTTATAAATAATATAGTAAGGTGTTTATTCTCTGGGTTTTGAACTTACATCTTCCATTTTTAGTAGATATATAATTCATATTCTAGTGAAAAAAAAGAAAAGAGAAGTATAAAAAGAACTTGGCAGTGAAAAAAAATTGAAAAAAAAAGCACTGATAAACAATTTCCTAAATAGGTAATTTTTGTATGGCTACGAAATGCAGAGAAATGAATGCAAAAGAGAGAGAGAAAAAAAAAAAGAAAAGTTCTGTACAAAAAAATAGAGTGCAAATTCAAGTCGGATTTAAGAAGTAAGAAATTGCTGTATACCCCATTATACTGCTTACAAATTATCACATAGACTCTACCTACTACAAGTAGATTCTAAAGAGTGAATATCAGAATCATTTAATTAATCCTTTTGGATATATTTACTACATTTGTTCACATTTATGGCTTACAATTAGAAAATACAGTGTTTATTTTTTGTCAAAAAGAAAGCAGATCTCTATACCAAATTACAACAGCTTTGTTTGTTGGTCACCGCGATATTCTTCATGTATTTAATCACATGTTACAATAAAAAAACAAAAAAATACACAGTAAACTATGCAATTTTACCCTTGGAGCTCACATGTGGGGGAAGCAACTATAAGCCTTAGTTATTATTATTTTTTTTTTTAAATAACAGAATAACCTCGGAATATTACTATTTTTTTTGATAAATATACCGATACTGGTATATAAATGAATTGATATGAGCAAATGATTTTTGGAACACTACCATATCCGTGGAACAATTTACACCTGATATATTCACCAAAAGAAACAACAGAAAATTTTGGATTAGTTAATTATGTGCTTATTTAGGGGAGCTTTAGCATTGGCTTCTTTTTTTAAAATAATTCATCAAGTTAAATAGTGATTTTGAGTAATGATTAATCAGGCCATTTAATATTGTTTATACTTTCCCTTAATTTTGTTTATTTCATTCCCCTTAATTTCAGGTTTTTTTTTTCTTGAATGGAAGCAATATTTGAGATGGGATTTATTCCTACAGAGTTTGGGTTGTAGGCATATTTCTATACATATATATACAGATTAATTCATTTAAGGTTACTTTTTTTTAAAAAAAAAAACAGAAGTTTAAACTTTAAAGTCTATTGGTTTTGTTCAAAAAACAAACAAAAAAACCAAACAACCATTAACAAACTCACTTATTATTAAAAAAAAAATGTCTGTTCTAGAGAAACCAGCTCATGGAAAAGGCATCAAGAAACAATCGGTTGTTAAATATGTCAGTATTGTTTTAACCGTATTATTCACCTCTATTTTATTTTTCAAGGGCAAGGATAATTCAAAATCCTCTCTAACTAAAAAATTTAATGAGTATGGTTCAAAATCATTATCGGACAGATTGAAAGATTTCACTTACACGGAAGAATCAAAATGTCCATTGTCTGAAGCTTTAACACCATCTTTTGAAAATTATGACTTAAAGAACATTTTTGTGAATGAAACATTTATTGACTTAGCTGCTGAAAAACTATCTGGTGCTATCAAAGTTAATACCTCCATTGGTGACAACACTCCATCTCCAAAAGATGACATAAATTACTGGGCTAAATTCTTAGAGTTCCATGAATATTTAGAAGAAGCTTTCCCATTGGTTCATGAGAAATTAGAATTAGAAAAAATAAACGAACTTGGTTTATTGTACAAATGGGAAGGTACCAATTCTGATTTGAAACCGATTGTATTTATGGCTCATCAAGATGTTGTTCTTGTAAACGAAAACACTTTAGACCAATGGACCTACCCTGCCTTCAGTGGTCACTACGACAAGGAAACCCACTTGATCTGGGGTAGAGGTGCCATAGATTGCAAAAATTTGTTGATTGCTGAGCTACATGCTTTAGAAATATTATTAGAACAAGGATTTGTTCCAACTAGAAGCGTATACTTGTCCTTAGGTTTTGATGAAGAAAGTTCTGGAGTTCATGGAGCTGCCTATTTATCCAAACATTTAACAGATACTTTAGGTCCTGACTCTATTTACTCTATCATTGATGAAGGTCCAGGATTTACCCAACTTAGTGAAAACTTCTATATCGCTGCTCCTATTTTAAATGAAAAAGGTAGAATTGACGTCAAGATCAGCGTAGAAGGAAATGGTGGTCACTCTAGTAGTCCTCCAATGAATGGTCACACTAACATTGGTATTTTAGCAAAAGCTATCAGTTTGATGGAAGACACTGGCTTTGAACCTGAGTATTCTGAAAAAAATTCTATATGGCAATTTTTACAATGTATTGCAGAATATGACGACAAACTTGATCCTGAATTCAAAGAAGCTATTGTAAAGAGAGAAGTTTCTCCTTATTACAAAAATAAGCTATTAAGCATATTGAATTCTCAAAAGGAATTCAAAGACTTAATTAAAACCTCCCAAGCTTTCGACATAATTTCAGGGGGTGTCAAAGCCAATGCTTTGCCTGAAGATGCTTTTGCTATTGTCAATCACAGAATAGATGTTGGATCTTCTGTCAAAAAAGTTTTAGAAAGAGATTTGTCTTTGGCTAAAGTTATTGCTAAAACTTACAACTACGGTTTAATTTTGGAAGATAAAGAAATTCTTCCTAAAACTGATAATGGTATTATCAAGGTTGAAACCTTTGGTCATTCAATCGAACCTGCTCCTATTTCTCCTCAAAATGAAGTTTACGATATATTCCAAAAGACCATTTACAACACATTCTTTAATGGGTTCTTGAGCGAAAAAGAATCAGATGATATAATCTTTGCTGTTTCACCAAACACTGTAACTGTTAATACAGATACTTTGTACTATTGGAATTTGACAAGCAACATCTACAGATTCCAATGCATCAAGTTTTCAGTTGAATCCATGAAGTCCATTCACTCTGTCAATGAAGCCGTTGATGCTAGAGATCACGCATCTACCATTGGATTTATCTATGACTACATTTTAAATGTTAATGAATATGACAGCTAAACTAAATTAAACAAAAAACAATAATGTTTTATCAGAAATATATATATATATATAAGTGTTCTTAATTTTTGGAAACTTGATAATGATATACAAAATTACTTTGATTTATGTCTTCTGAATTATTGTTTTCTAAATCAGTTGACATGGGTTTATTAACGGTGTTTAAGATCATGTTTTTACCTTTTTTTAGCTTTGCAAATAACCCTTGATTGGCTTCCGATTGATCAATTTTGATTTTATGACTATTGTCGACATCTCTGTAGTTTATTCTAAAGTTTTCAAAGTCTTCTCCAACGTCACCAGTGGGAGTGTTTCCTGCAGTGTTCATATAATCAAAGTCAACATCTTCATACAATTGAAATTTAGAGTTTTCGGTCCAGACAGAACCTGACCCATTTACAGCTATAGGAGTTTCTGCTTTACCCAAAAAGCTGTCTTCACCATCATTGTTGTAGCATGCGGTTTGTAACATTTTATTGTACTCTTTTTGCCTTTTTTCTTGCATTTTTGCTTGTTTTCTTTCAATAAAGTTTTTTAAGCCAAGCTTCTTCAACAAGTCCAAATACATGTTTAATGCATCTGTTGAAGTCCCAAATATGAAAAAAGAAGCATATGCCATAGCCATGTATATCCAAACACTGTAAAATGCTCTGTCAGTGCCAATTTTAGGGATTTCCCACCAAGCACCGTCTTTGTGATATTTGTGGTAGCTATATCTACCTTTGACTTTGGTGCATGTATTGATAAAGTTGTAAATAGAAACAGGAAACATAATCAGAATAATCAGCATACAAAAAAAGATAAATCTTGAAAATCTTGATAAAGTTAAACCGGAATCTGTACAGTGTAAGATATCTTTAGCATCTCTTCTTTTTTGGTAAAAAATGTACAATAATCTGAAAGAGAAGAAAGTACCCAATGTACTGACAAAAAATGGCCAGATACTGTAAAGAAGAATAGTGACCCAAGTAGCCGATAGAAATGGTTGACATCCATTGTATGTTGTCAAACCATATCTATTGATTTGGATGAAGTAACTCATCAACATACATAGAAAAGACAAACTGTTACATATGGCCAGCTCTTTTAAAATGTATGTCAATTTGCTTCTATCTGGTAGAATGTTTTCAGCTTTAATAATTGTTGTTAGTTCATAAGCAAGTCTACAAACACAACATGGAACAGCAACATAAGCGCCAACTTCAATATATATCATGACATCACACCAACCTTTTCCATCCCAACCAGTCATTAAATCAATAATATCTTTACTCCAAATAGTTGCGTCGACAAATGTTTTCAAGTTGTACAGAAACAACCATGCTAGTAGAGTTAAAGCAGAAATGTTTTTTGTTTTTATGTGCCAACAAAATGATGGAATTATAGAAATAATGGCTAATATAGATAAACCTTGTAAAGAACCTTTTATTGTCATTTTTTTTTTATTGTGTACTGTGAAGAAGTTTAATTGGTATTTTTAATAATTTGTTATATGGGTTTTACAAGCTTTATACAAGATTCTTTATGAAAATCAAAATGGTATTAAAATATATCTAAGATCATCTGCTTTTGCTTTTAAGCAATGACAAAACCACTCCAAAAATAATAATTAAACTTAATATACCACTGTAAATGAACCATTAGGGATCATGTATTTTCTTTTCAAGACTTAGTCAAATTTCAATTAATTAAAATTCACTTTTTTCCTATTCGGGAATGCAATGCTTGGTGTTGGGCATCTGCAACAACTTTGCTTCCGCACGTGATTAATTAAATCCGAGTCACGTGCAGAACAAAAAACTACCATTGGTGAAGTTCAAAAGATATGTATTTCTACCAAAAAGATGAAAACAAAAGTGTGATTTTGAAACCTTAAAAGGTTATAATACAGCTAAAATTGTTGAAATGGTATCCAAGAAAAATTGCTGCTTACTGTTTTTTTTATGATTAAACCTCCGTAAATCTATTCCTAAACCACCAAGAACATTACCAAAAAAGAAACGATTCCTCTGTTGAAGGCTTCATTTTATTTTATTTTTTTTCGTTCTTATCTAATGATACCCGTTCAATCGATACGCTAAAAGAAGTCAACCCTATTCCACATATACATAGTAGTATAGTTATTATTAAGAATGATTTCTTTTTTCTTTTTTTTTTTAAAAACATGAAACATGTCAACTTATTGTTCCTTTCAGTGTTAAGGGTTTCATAATGTTCTAGTTCATTTTCGTATATGATGGCTTTGGATTAGTTCTAAGTTTAGATCGCCTTTTTTTTCACTATACGTGTCATTTTTTTATTTAATAATATTTTGGTCTTGGATTTCTACGACGGAAAAAAAGAAATATGATACATTTAAAGAGCATCAGCTTATGTTTTTAAAAAGGTCAATTTTGTTTCAAATTTTTTCATCATATTTCCATTCTTTTGATAATTGTTCCATATAGAGATTTTTCTTCTATAAACCATATAAGAATATTTGCTATTATTTTTAAAATGATCTTCAATAATCAAATTCTTTTTGTTTGCTGTCTAATCTTTAGTTTAACTGTAAAGACAAGCACTGCAGCCAACCAAGTCGACCAACTTTGGTTTTCAAACGTTGGTTATAACGGTTATTACGATATCGTTGAACATGTTGCTGGTAACGAAGAATGTGAATGTTATATTATGGATGAATACCATTATTTTGAAGGTTCTAATGCTCCATTGAACGAACCTTTATCTGTTCATTTTAGAGGTCCGTTGAGTTTACATAAATTTGCTTTCTACACATCCGATGCTTTCTATGCCGATACAGGAAGTTCAGATTCTTCTTCTCAATCAACCACAAGCTCTCAAATCTCCCAGCAATCTACTCAATTAGGCTCTCAACAAAACTCTCAGCAAAATGCCCAACCAAATCAAAAGAGAAGTTCTCAACAATCTTCCAGTTGGACCAGAGCTGCTTACTATGATCACTCCGACTCAAGTTCTGCTTCTAATGTTACTTTTATGAACAGAAAAGGTGATACTTCCAAGTGCTTAGGTAATGCTTTATCATATGCCGACAGTACTGGTTTGAAAAAGGCTACCAATTCTACTATTTTAGAAGAAAACAATTCTATTGCATCTGATGAAGAATTTATCATCTTCTCTAGTGTTTCATGTCCAAATTCTTCGGTGTACGATACTTGCGGTGTTTATAGAGAAGGAATTCCTGCCTATGAAGGTTTCTATGGTGATGTCAAGATGTTCTTATTTGAATTCGAAGCTCCAACTGAATCCCAAACTAATTCTTCTTCTTTTGAATCATACGACATGCCGGCTATTTGGCTATTGAACTCTCAAATTCCAAGACAATCTCAGTATCCAACAAATAGTAACTGTTCTTGTTGGGCTTCAGGATGTGGTGAATTTGATATTTTTGAAGTCATCAATGGAACCACTACTGGTGAATTCTACTCTACCTTCCACACTTACCAAGGTGTTGATAGTGTCGAGGAAGGTTTAACTCAAAGTGCTTATTTCAAAAGAGAAACTAATGGCACCATGATTGGTGGTGTTGTCTTTGACAGTGATGGTAACACCATTTCTTTCATGACTGATTCTCTATCATTCGATGAAACCATTTCTGCTTCTTCTTTATTAAAAATCTTACAAGGAAATGAAGATGATGAAGCAATGACTACATTAACCTCAGTTTCAGCTACTTACACTGCTACTTCTATTACTGGTACAACATCCAGTTTCAAAAACGAAGTTGCAAACTTATTTACCAATAAGTTGTCTACTATAGCTTCATTTTTCATTGTTTTGTTCAATATATTATAAATAGGATTTGTCAATCAATGAAAATTCAAAATTGCAATAAATTTAAATCATAAATATACATTAAAATTACGGAAATTGGAAATAGAACAAAATAAAATAAAAAAGAATACTAAAATACAAAGTGGATATAAAATAGGATACAAAGTGGATATAATTAATAGGAAAAAAGAAAAGAAAAGGAAATAGTTAGTACGTTATTTTAAATTGAATATTTTGGTTCAAATATGAACAAAACATTGAAAAATGAAAATAGAAAATGATATATATGATGATATTGCATTAACAAAAAAAAAATGATATATACAATTAGTATGTAACAAATGAGTAAGATGAAATTGCTACATAATTATCATAATGTTTTTCTTTTTTTTGACCAGTCCTCAACAGGTGTAAAGTTTCAAACAAAAGGTGTTTAATATTCAGAATATACTATTAGTTTTTTATTATGTCATATGAAATACTACGGGTTGCACACATCACTATCATAAATATCATACATATATAAACCATAATTGCCGAGAAGCTTCTCCATGCCCAAATTGAGCATTCTTTTTGTACTTTTTCATGATATAAAAAAACGTCTCTAACACACTCTTTTATGTAAATTTCTTGATAGTCTTTTGAAATTTGATTAATTCCTGTAGAAATATCTTTGCTTGAATTTTTTCTGGTTTGCATAAGAAAATCGCTGAAATAAGTATCTTTAAACTCTTCCAACTCGTATTGTGTCAGATTTGTTATATTGACTGATAATGTAGGGCTACTATTCCTATGTTTTAGTAGAAAATATTTAAATATGTAGCTAGCGATTATATAAACCCATAGAAGAGGTATTACAAATCCGTATAAAAATACATGCTTCAATTTATTCTTAGTGTAGTAATCACACAAATGACATTCACAGCATGGGTATTTATTGAAGTGGTAGGAATTGAATTCTTGATCATATGTAACTTTGTCACATAGTTGAAAATTATTGTCTTGTTTATTGCTCATATTTTAAATGGAATTTGGGATGCTGCTATAATATGGGTTTTAATGAACGGTGCATTAGCTTGACGACTTTACTATTTCTTGTTATTATAGCCTGCCATTAAACGTCTGACATCTGCCTCCACGTTCACATTACCCAAAACAAAAAAAACAAGGAAGAAGAAGCAAGAATCATTTGATTGAAATAAATACACATTCTTAAAAAGAACAATCAAGATTAATGTTTCAAGATATGTTACAAATAATATTGAAATCAAAGTTATAATCCTCAACAATCCTAAAATTACTTTTTTTGGACATATCAATGATTAAACGCATGGTCACGTGACTATTTACCAAATTAGTCGTGCTGAATCTTGTGATGGTCCTTACCAGCACCTACTAAAACGGCCGTTTACGGTGTAAGACATGCCTTGTGTTTTGAAATTAAATATATGTTTTTTGTTGGGAAAAAAAAAATGTAGATCTGTTGATGTTGAGATGTTTCAGAACAAATAATCTTCACAGTAGTGGATACATTAACTTCACAAACTTATTAATTTTTGCTGAAATAAATTCTTTTTTATTCTTTATAAAAGCTCAGCTCCCAAAATACTCTGATCAACTCAATCAAAGCTTAAGCTAAAGCTAAAGCTTCTGTTACAACACCAACAAATTCTCTTCTATACAATGGTGCAACAATCGGATCATTTCTAATGTGATTCGAGAGGATTTCAAAGGCGGATTTTTAACACCGGAAAAAAAGCTCAATAAAAACATGGTGAGGCTTTTCGTAACCTCTCTACTATCATGATTTTGCTGTTTCGACTTTTTTTAGGGTTATAATTTGTATGGCGGATTGATTATATTAGCTGGACCCAGTATATATGATGACTGTCATGAAGAAATACCATGATCCGAAATATTCCAATAAAAAACAAACCAGCAAAACATAGTTTAATAAATCAAAAGATTCAATGACCATTTTTATTTCTACAGGAATACAATCAGGCGATAAAAACATTCCTATATGGATCATTTACACGTGCATTTCATCAGTGCTTTGTATTTTGGGAGTTTGTTTAGTACCTGCAGTTGATTTTATCAAAAAGTATAGAATGAGAAGTAAAATCAAGAACAATGATGCTTTAAGTAGTTTGGAAAAGAACACGTTGATCAATTCAGTTGATCATGACACTTCAATTGAAGGGTCTTTAGGAGGTGCAAAGCTTTTAAACTATGGGCTTTCTGTATCTGCTGGGTCAATGCTTATCACCAGCATTTACAAGGTGTTACCAAGGTCAAACAAACAAAGAAGCAATATTTACATTTCTTGTGGATGGGTTTCAGGGTTAGTACTAAGTTTGTGTTTAAATTACATAGTCCATCATTATACAAACGAATCATTGATTCATTGTGCTCATTCTGAAGGAGATCAAGAATCTGATCATAGCCATAATCATCATCATACAGAAACAGAAGAAGAGCATGACGATATTGGTATTAAGCACAGTCATTCTCTTTCAAACATTTCTAAGATTAAGCTGTCTAAGCTGGATGAAGCTTGCAATAACTTAAAAAGGCAAAATAGTCCGCCAATCCTTGCAAAAAGTAAATCATACAATAACTTCTCTGAATCAATAAAATGTTTGGAAAATACTATTGGCTATGATTTAAAGAATATAGATCATTATAGATCCATGGTATTTAAAAAGAATAGCAGCAAAACTCATACTGATAACTCTGCTGAGTCTGGGCCTTTAACAAATGAAACAATAAACAATTACGGGTCTACAGATGCAGAAACGAGTAGTAACACTCAAAGAAATCATTCTTTAAGTCATAGCATACATCCTAATTTTGATGATGCTTCTGGTCATTCTAATGAGTTGGGTATGCACAGCCACAGATTTGAAACTCCATTTTCAAAACTATTTTCCATTGGTTTACAAACATGTATAGCTCTTTCTTTGCACAAACTTCCTGAAGGTTTAATAATCTACTTTTCCAACATTGAAAGAGGCGATTCAATCAACAAAGATTTGGATTCTGCTAAAGGATCATCTATTTTTATTGCCTTAGCCATTCATAATTTCATTGAAGGATTTGCTATGTGTTTACCAATCTATACTGCATTTGCTAGCAAAACAAAGGCTGTGGTTTTGATATCTTTGTTAGGAGGAATCACTCAGCCTTTAGGTGCGTTTATTGGATACTTGATATACAATACATACATGAAAAAACAAGAAGATTCCAATACTGGAATTATTCACTGGATATCCGAAAATTCAGAGGTTGTGAACATTTTATTAATGTCAGTCACTTCAGGATTTTTGTTTGTCATATCTTTGCAAATGCTACAAACAGCTATTGGATTCAGTGACTCTCATGTTCATGAGCATCATGAAGATGATGAAACGGATGATTCAGATGAGACTACCGGCACTGATACTCTTGGCCATGATTTCAATGAGTCTCATCACACATTCGGAACAAATTGTGTCAAATGGGCTTGTTTCGGTGGATTTTTGGTTTTAATTTCTGGAGTATTTTCTTAATATATAATTCTTATGAATCTATTTTTTTTCTTCTTCTTCTTTGTCTTTAATTGTATCAAAATATTGATAATAGCCTTGCTGATTTGTTGTCATTTATAAACATCTCGTTAAATCAAGTGGAATAAAGTCACGTTTTGAATGGCACGTGATGACTTTTTAAAAAATGATAATTTTGTTGGATTCTTTCGATGTTTAAGTTTTTTTCTTAATATAATTTTAAATAAATAACAGGAAAAAAAGAAACTACAATATATAGAGCAAAACCAAAGTAATTACTTCTAAACAACGGCCATATAACATTTGGGTTTGAATAAAATATGTCTGATAGTGAATTTGAGTTTAATAAAAATTTAGAGAATGAGGACTTTGGATCGAATTCTGATTCATCAGTGGGAATAAAGGACTTTGGTGCAGATGTATCAGAGTTGTCCGATAATGACAATATAAACACATCTGGCGAAGATGTTGATGAAGACGAATTAGTTAATAGACTAGAAAAAAATGTTTTATTGAAGAAAAAGGAGGAAGCTCCTATTTTTGTAGATGAGTTTGGGTCAGAAGATGAAGATATGATGTCTGATAACATCGATGATATAAACAAAAATGATAACAAAATCAAAATATTCAAGCAAAACAGAACCATTTACCATAATGGTAGATTTTACAAAAAACCACCTAGATACAACTTTTCTTCAGAAATAATGATAAAAAAGACAGAAGAGAGTAGTATAAGAAACATTGCTTTTATAGGTCCATTCAAATCTGGAAAGACGACTTTAGTTTCGAACATATTACTAAAACAACATAGAAAACATTTTCAAAGACAGAAGTATGACATAGAGAACAAGAAGAAATATTTGGATAATTCTCTCATAAGTAAATACAGAAAAACCACTTGTAGGATGAATATGGGTAGTTTTTTGCATGATGAAAAAGAAGTTGTCAATGTTATAGATACACCAGGTCACTCTGATTTGTGGAATGAGACTTATATGGCATGTGATCTTGCAGATTTTGTATACATAGTAATTGATGCTGTTGAGGGCTTTACAGATCAGGCTTTAAGACTGTACAATATAGCTACAAAAATTTTGGATAAAAAAGTTGGGTTTATTATCAATAAGGTTGATAGACTAATATTGGAGGTAAAATTAGATGAGGTTAATTTTTACTTCAAATTAATGTCAATAGTGAATCAAATTAATACACTGAATAATGATAATACCAAATACTCTCCTGAATTAGGAAATGTGTTGTTTTCATCTAGCAAACTGCATTTTATGTTTTCTATTGAAAAGTTTTTGAAATTGACTAATAAACAATGTGCCAGCGACGATAAAGTTTTAAAATACATGACAGCTAGATGCTGGGGAAACATCATCTTTAATAAAAATTGTTTTTCAGTTTTAAATGAATCTGCTGATAATTATGAACACCTGACTTTTGTTCAATTTATTGCCAAGCCTTTATACAATATACTCTTAAATGGGTTGACTTATAATGTTAAAGATTTGAAGGCATGGGTGAAATTAAATTTTGAAAAAGAATTGATGTCATCTGCTGACTTTGAAGATATCCATGATCAGTTAATTAAACTTTGTGAATGTATTTTTGAAATTGATAGAAGAAATAGTAACTTTAAAAAACAAGAGGAAGACTTGATAAAAGTATTACCAATACTAGAGCATAACTACGACAAAGAAAATGTTGAAGTAAAAGCTTACAAGACTATAAACTATGATAACAAAATATGGGTTCTTTGTAAAGTCATTGGAGGAATTGTAACAACAGGAACCATTTTGAAATACGGCGAGGAAACTTTAAAGATAGATGAAATGGCAATTATGGGAGGTAGATACACCAGAACTATCAAAAAAGCTTATCCTAACCAAATTATTTTATTGAGAAAAGTATTTTATAATGACGATAAACAAAGCTATCCTATTAACAAAATGTTGTACAAGGCTGATGATGATTTTGTTATACCTAAGCATAAAAAGGTGATTTCAAATTTCATTAATGAACCTGTTATCAAAGTTGGATTACAACCCAAACTATTAAAGCATTATGAAGTTCTAAGAGTGGCATTGGATATAATAAAAGAGATATATCCTGATGTTAGAGTAGAAGAAAACGAGATATCTAAAATGTTCTTTTTACACGCATGCGGAGAACTTCAACTAGACATCATTCTATTTGAGATACGGTACTTTTACATGGGTTATTATGATAGAAGTATTACCGACTTTTTGGAGGTCAAAAGTACTGCTAATTTGATAACGAATTTTAAAGAAGGATGCGCTGTAGAATCATTTGCATCTATTCCATCTTCATCAAAACAATTTAACGTCAGCGTAGTAGCAACACCTTTAAACGAAGATCTTTCTAGAGCAATTGCTGAAAGAAAATTTAATCCAAGTGAACTATTAGCTCAACAGAAATCAACAGAACTTTCGTCTATATTGAGAAAGACTTTCAAATGGGAATCTGGGATTTCCAGATGTATATTATCGATCAAGAATACTGTATTTTTAGTTGACGATATATTGGCTGATGAAGTGGATGAAGAAATGTTTGAAAAGGTAAAAATTGTGTTTATTGAAGCATTTAATGAAATATGTGAAAGCGGGCCTTTAGCACAAGAACCTATAAACAATACAATCTTCAAATTAATGTCATTTGAACAGCTTCACGAAGAAGAACAAGAAGATAGCTTTGAAGCATTAAAAGAGACTTTTAAAAATGCCTGTAAAATTGCTTTACTAAGTGCAAAGCCAATACTATATGAGCCTTATTTTGAATTTTCAGTCATAACCAACACGGAGTACTCCAGAAACATGGAGTACATATTGAGAAAAAGAAGAGGGTGTGAAATACAAGACATTAGGGAAGTAGCTGGGTCCAAACTGATTGAGATCCTTGGAACTGTGCCATGCATTGACTCTGCTGGGTTGAATGTCGACCTGCTTTTGGTTTCTAATGGTTCATGCTTATATCAAACCAATACCATCAACAGAATATGGCAGAGAGTAGAAGGAGATGTTATGGATACCAGCATTGAGTTGTCTAAGTTGGAACCTGCCAAAAACAATGCACTAGGTAGAGACTTTTTGATGAAAACAAGAAAGAGAAAAGACATAGAAAGTAAAATATCATCATTGAACGACTCAGGTCCATCATTGGAAGAGTATATCGATAAGGATTTGTATCTACAACTGAAGGAAATGAATCTGGTTTAATGGATAAGGAATCGGGTTTAACGCAGAGCAGAGCCATATAAAATTCCCCCAAAAGCATTTTACGCGTCAGCAGGTGAAAAATGGCAAAATCGAGCCAATTTTTGAGTGTGTTTCTTTCTTTCATTCGCATTTTTTTTTTTTTAAATTTATTGATTTTAGATACTCGACTTGGACCAATTCTGTTAATTATTCAGAGAATATTCATAAACCAGAAAGCAAATACTGTTATATACGAGAAATGTCAACATTACAACCTAATCACTCTGTCTCTTCCAGAAGAGTCAACGCCCAAAACTTAAAAAACTACGCAGGTAACCCAGAACCAGTCAAGATATTCGGTAGAGTAGATTTTGCAAAGAACTACAAAGTTGGTGATTTATTAAACAAAGCCATAGCTGATCCTAGCATTTTAGACGATACTGATGGCCACGACAAATGGGAAATACACGTTGATTCTCCAGTTTGTTTAAAAAGCAGCAGCATGGGCTCATATAGTGGAAACGACGAAGACGATTCAGCCAGTCCAATCGATTACGGTGCTGAATGGATTACCTTGCGTAAATGTAAAATCCCAACAAATATGTTGTGTTCCATAATTGAAGACCTTATTGAATACTTGAAAATAGATACCGAAAACGAAAAATCTCACTTTTTCTTTGAATTTTTAGTAACCTCTGATGGAAACGGTGATATTACATACAAAATACATGATTACTACTTAGCTCCTTTTTTGAACGATAAACCAAATATCAGAGGTATTTTGACATTATGTAAGTTATCTGAAGAAGGTTCTCAATTGAGTGAAGTCCTATATAGAAATGATATATAAGCTATGTAGAATTGCAATAAAATGGATATTATCTGAGCTTACGTGTTTTTACCCCATTGAAATTACAATTTACCTAATTAGGAAATATCTTGCTTCAAAAATGCATATGTAAAAATTTTCCTTGTTGAAAAAAAAAAAACGAAGCGGTAGCACTATTCCGGTATTCTTATTTTCAGGCTTTTTCTTCCCTTTTTTTGGCATTATTTTGTTTACTCTTATTGGTCTTTAAATCCTTAAGTATGAATTTGAAATCTCATCGTTTCTAAATGACTATCTCTGTTTATTAAAACCAAAAATAATATCGAATCAAAGTATAGCAATAAACTAGATTTATTTTAAATACAAATAAAAGGAACATTTATATCTTGTAAACACATTAACTTCATTGTTATTTTATTTGTTTTTATTTTCCTATTTGCTTTACTTTTTTTTTTCATACTTGTATTAATACATAAAATATTTAAGTTTAATAAAGTATTTCATAATGGTAGAAGATAATCTAGTTAATGAAAGCAAGGTCTCTGATGATATGCTAAATCAGAATTTTGATTTTGATAACCTAACATCTAATCCATCAAATATGCTATCTGATGAGCAATTGAATTTACCTGATTTAACAAATACACATAACTCAGACGATTTTTTTACTGATAACCATGATTTGGATAAACAAGAGAATGTTACAAGCGAAAGCAACAATGAACCACCATTTGGAACAGAAAATGATCTTTTGACACCAAACAATGAAAATGTTGGACCTGTTACCGACAATGTTACTGAAAATTTAAAAAATGTCGACACGGTCAAAGAATCCTTGAACAATTCAGATAACACGGAACAAGAAGTGCCTTCTGATACAAAGAAAATGAGTGATGTGAAAGCTGAAGATGCAGAAGTTAATTTTGACAAAGAAGTTGTTGATCAGCAGCCAGAAAACATCAATGAGCCAGCAGTGGAAAGTATATCAAAGGTAAAACATGCGCCAACATTATATCCTCAAACACACAGTATATTAATTCCATCATATTCTTATTGGTTTGATCTAGATAAAATTAATCTTAAAGAAAAAGAAGAACTTCCTGAATTTTTTATAGAAAACCAACCAGATGATATTTCAAAAACTGCTCAATTTTATAAAACCATAAGAAACTTCATTGTTAATACATATAGAATAAATCCAGGTGAAAAAATCTCCTTTTTTGCTGTAAGAAGAAATTTAAAAGGTGATGCAGGTTCATTGCTAAGAATATTCAAGTTTTTGGAAAAATGGGGTCTAATAAATCATCAAGCCAATTTCAAAAACCACGATGAGTCTTTAAATGAAGTATATCAAATAGACAACAGCACCAATGAGAAAGTATCGCAGATTCTAGGTAAAATACCAAATGCTGAAAACACCAAGCATTTCAACATTTCAAGTGACAGCTCAAAGACTTTGTATCCATTTAGATCATATAAACCATCAGTGAGTGTTCAAGACCTGGAATATTTAAAGAAGATTATTGGAGATGGCTCTGGTGAAGGTAATGATGGAGCTAGGGATATTTCAAAGACTGTTGAGTTGTTAATACAAAAAAGAAAAAATGATTCTTCAGATGAGCCTTCACAAAATGATAACAAAAGACAAAAAAGAGATATTAACTGGACAGACAATGAATACAAAAAGCTCATAGAATTATTTTATAAGTACTCAGAAGGTGGTACAAGTTCATTGCAATCACTACATTGGTTAAAAATATCACAAGAAGTCAATATCTTAACAGAAAAGAATGGATCTAAAGTTGAAAAAACACCAGCAGATTGTATACTAAAGATTTTACAAATACCAATTGATGATGATTACCTATTGAAAAAAGAAGATTTGGGTATTTTTAAATACGCTCCTTATTTGAATGGTCTTGGTATAGAAGGATCAGCTGGAAATAGTTCACAAATGCCCAACCCCATTTTAGAGACTTTGATCACTCTTATAGGATATGTTGAACCAGAAAGATTGAAAAAAATGCTGGAGTTTATAAAAGAACAAAAAAAACAAGAAAATATGGATCAATCTGATTCTAATAGTGATAAAATAGGAATTGAATCTAACTTCAAAGATCTTGTGAATCTAGGGTTTGCTTCTTTAGCTGTAAGAGCAGATAAAATGGCTTTGAATGAATACAATCAAAGTATCACCCAAATGAGAACTTTGATAGAACATAGCATAAGAAAGATCAATTTGAAGATGGAAAAAACGAAACTATTAGAAAAGGTAAGATTTCAAGAAATTGAAAAAACAAGAAAAGAAAGAGTTGATCAAAAGCTAAACTTGATAAGAATCAAAAAGGGAATAGCCGAATTGGAACAGAAATATGATAATGATAGTAACAAAGAGTTATTGGATGAACTAAAAACATTAATCAACTCTAATCACAACTTTGAGAAAAAAGAAGAGAATTTGTTCGTTGATGACTTGGAAGATAGCCCCAAACAAAGTGATGATTTACCAATTTCTATAAAAGACAGTAAAAAATACCGTTATTGGTCACCTTGAACAAAAGGTTACCCGTTTATATATGTAATTTCTACTTATAATATAATTTTTTTAATTTTTATTATTACCCAAACTCTCCATTCATTCTTCCCGTTTTCAACAACTTCGAGAAACTGTTACATTTGTTCAGACATTTTAAAGTTTTAATCATGTTTTCGGTATGATTATTTACGGTTGATATTAAGTCTTCTAAACTCCGAAAAAAAAAAGAAAAAAAACGGAACAATTATTGACACGTTTTATGTGCTCATAGTACCATTATAACTTTTAAAGGGACTTCTTTTTAATTCGATATAGTATACTGTGAAGAAGATAATCGAAAAGAAGTAGATAAAAAAAAAACTCAAAAACCCTAATAATGTCATCCCCATCCCCTAAAACTAATCTTGAGCCTGAAAAAGAGAAAATAAAATACACTTCTAAAAACACAAGTAATAATATCATTGAAGCTAACTTAATTAATGAAAACAGAAAGTTGAATGATACAATCGTTTCTTTGTCTAACAAACAAAATGATTTATTGGCTGCTCAAAACCAACTAAAGTTTGAAATAGAGACTAAAGAACATACCATTGCAGAATTAACTAACCAAATGAATAATTTTGTCAACAGCGATAACATTTCTGGAGATGAGTTAGGCAGTTTAAAAAATTTCAATGATAATGATACACACTCAGTTAAATCATCTTTCTCTGGCTCAATGTACTCCATAAACTCGTTGTTAAACAATGA
>ERZ794936.486-NODE-486-length-18853-cov-6.161560_pt1 | contig 18853 bp, 12 predicted proteins | sample MGYA00511083_ERZ794936 | MGnify/ENA primary metagenome ERZ794936 (study PRJEB30137, sample SAMN04331409) | food metagenome | isolation source: Y2 must sample point D1 replicate A | place: Australia: South Australia | collected 2014 ... | reverse complement strand
TTTTTGGGAAAAAAAAAAAAAAAGAAGTGAAAAAAAAAAAAAAAAAAGTGAAAAAAAAAAAAAACACTTTGAATATGTCCCAAATAGGAAATTTTAGTTTTTGCTAAGAAAAAATAATTTTGAAAAATACTTATGTCCGAATTTAAAATTCGGACATAAGCGTCGGCATGTATGTCCGAGAATCACGGTTTTTTCCGAAGATGTGATTTATTTAATCCACAGTCTATTAATAATAACGGTATTTTTTCTTTTTAAAACATTTCAGATGATTCATTGCATGTCTGTGATTGATGGAATTTCATAGTCATTCCAATTTATTATTATTTACATCACCACGATTAAGTCAGCTAAACTGAATTCTTATGGAAGAAATTGCTTATGAACTTACAGCTAGTGCCACTGCTGGTATGCTTGGAAAGCTAGTAGAGTTCCCATTTGATACAATAAAAGTAAGACTTCAAACAGATCACACAGGACGTTTTAAATCAACTTTAGATTGTATAAAATATACATACAATAATGAAGGATTTTTAAAGGGATTTTATAAAGGTGTCGCATCTCCGATATTTGGAGCAGTACTGGAGAATGCTGTATTGTTCGTTACTTATGGACAAACATATAAACTTTTAAACAACTCGCTATCGGATCTACAAAAAATTATCATCAGTGGTGGTGTTGCAGGATCTTTTGCATCATTTGTGCTGACACCTGTTGAATTGGTTAAATGTAAATTGCAAGTTGCAAATTTAAAAAACTCCAATAACAACCATACAGTTTTGAATACAGTTGCTAAGACATTAAAAGAAAACGGATTAAAAGGACTTTGGAAAGGTCAAAGTAGTACCTTTTTAAGAGAATCACTTGGTGGATGTGTTTGGTTTTCAACATATGAATTATCGAAGAAGCATTTGAAAAATAATAATAAAAATCAAGAGTCTAAACAGTGGCATTCACTTGTAAGTGGTGCTCTTGCTGGTGTTATGTTCAACTTCAGTATATTCCCAGTCGATACTGTCAAATCATTAGTTCAAATTGATCATAAAACTTCTGTTACCACTGCTATTAAGACTATTTTGAAACAAAAGGGAATAGCTGGGTTTTATAACGGTCTGGGTATTACTCTTGTTAGAGCTGCTCCTGCAAATGCTGTGATCTTCTATACTTTTGATATGATCAACAACTTTTTGCTTCATAATAAAGACGCTATTTAGTAATAATTTTTTGTTTGTTTATATATATTGCTCATAAAACATTAATGCATTTTGATCTTTTGTTTTCTATTTAATTTGATCAACATTTTCAAAACATTCAAGATTTTTTGTTTGAAGTAAAATAAAAATGCTGATGTCAACACACTTTGTATTATTTTAGGCTTCAATCCTTTGAATAACCCTAAAAAACCATCTTCTTTGACAATTTTTTCAATCATATTCCACATTGATTGATCTTTTTGTAAATGAGATTGAGTTTTGATGGTTATTGTTGGATATGTTAAAACAGTGGCAACTATTTTGGATAAAGCTCCCAACACAAAAGACATTTTTGGTGTAATATCATCTCTGGAGTCATAGATAGCATTTTTCATTTGTTCAAAAATCGAATATTGAATGACTGGGTTTAAAACTAAAATTAAAGCTGGCTTCAAACCCTTAAACAATGCTTTAAATCCGTCTTCTTCTATTATTTCCTTGATGATACCAACTAAAGTTTTGTTCACACCAGAAGTCTTCGATTCGGTAATCAATCTTGTATTTGCAGTCCAAATAGGATTGGTTACTGTTGCGGTTATAGAACCAGCTATAAACCCAATGGTTGTTGATTCCACAAAAGTCAAGTTTTTCTTCTTAGTTTGATTTAATCTGATTTTACTCAATGTTTCAAAGAAATAGTAGTATACAAAGTTTGTAGCTGCTATTCCCGATATGCAAGATGATAAACCATTATAAAGATCCCCTTTTTCGTATAATTGAAGTAATTGGTTTAAAATAGTTTGTTGTTTTGCTGGTGTGTCTGCATTTTTGATAGCCTTTCTAGCTTGTAATATGGTTGATAAGGTAACTAGCGGATAAGTTAGCGATATAGATAAAACTCCAGAAACAGATCCAGAAACAGCATGCTCCATTAGTGTCAACAATTAGCTTTTAATTTTGGTCTAATATTCTATATTTCTTCAAATCTTTGGTCCTGACATGTGTTTATTTATCAAAGGTTGAGTCATAATCATCGTAGTCGTATATACCATTTTTTCAATTGAACACAAGGTTGTTAACTCCGAATCCAATTTTGTCACGAGGTGATTTTTTTTTTTTTCTTGGTCTAAATTCTGACCCAGTAGAATTATCAATAAATTTAAAGGAGAAAAAATTTTCTATGCTTATAGCTACAATATTGCAAACAACATTATAGTGAAAGACCATATAAGAACCTGAAACCCATATAATGAATCAAAGAGAAAAAGAGTATTTGTTTAGACATGCAACCAAAAATTTGGGATACGTAGCTATAGTGGCAATTTGTACAGCCATAGCGGTAAAATCTACCAATAGAATCAGAAGAGAAAACAGATTTAATAACGAAGGTGAAAGAACAGCAGACGATGTCAAGCTTGGTAGAGGATTGGAAGACGATGACGCATATTTGGAATACTTCAAACAGCAAGCAAACATAAACAACAAAGAAAACAAATTGTCATCTTCATATACCAATGATATCTATGTTCAACAGATAAAGAGCAGAAAAGACCGTCATCATTACTCATATTCTATTTGGGAAGATTTCTTTGGATTTGGAAAGAAGTGATTGGATATTGCTATAAACATGTAAATAGGAAAAAGAAAAAATAATTAATTCATATTTTAGTATATATAATCATATATATGAAGGAAATTGACATACAAAAATCAATTATTGCTAAATCTAATTTTCAGCAGGGGCAGCAGAGGCAGCTGGAGCGAAGTAATCGTTCATTTGTTTATCTAAATCTTCTAAGCTGACTGGAGCAGGCTTTTTGGTAGCTTGAGCCTTCTTGACTGGTTTCTTAGCAGCCTTTGCTTTCTTCAAAGCTAAAGCCTTCAAGTTCTTCTTAGCTTCCTTTGGAGCAGCTTTTTTAGGAGTGGCTTGCTTTGAAGCAGCACCGTTAGATGGAATACCAATTCTACTGGCTAAAGCTACCGGTTGGACGTTTCTGCTGGTATCAACAACTAAAGATAATCTTAACTTGCTTTTACCGTTATCAATTGGAGCACCGTTATAGTTTTTGACTAAAGCAGCGGCTTGTTCGTAGGTAACGAAGGTGATCATACAGTTACCAGTGGACTTACCATATTGGTTGTAGTATAATTCAATGTTTCTAACACCACCAACAGCATTGTGGAAGAATTCCTGTTTTATAATATTATTGGGATTATTTGTGATTATAAAAGGATACAATTTCTTTTGTATTGATGCAGATATGAGAACGCACAGAGGTCAATTGCCTTTTTGATAACTAAAATTAATTAAATCAACTGAAATAAGTAGTTTTAGAATCAAAAAGGCACATAAATCACAATGTTCATATCTAATTAAAAACAAAATAATTAATCATATCCTCAAATTTCACATTAACCTGATATTTTAAATCAAATAAAGAAATGATATTTGTTAGTGAAAATTGTTCAACAATATTCATTTTTTTTATATTGTAGTGAACAATAGTAGTAGTCTTGTATAATAACAAAGATATCAAGCAGGTGTGAATAAAGATTTAGATATTGTTTTTTAAAACAAAAATGCTGTAGACCTATTTTGGTTATGTCTTTTCAGATGTTAATTTTATAAACCAAACATTGCATTTTTTTTTTTTTTTTAAAAAAATCAATCAATTATTCATATGTTATTTTTAACTTCTTTACTGTAGCTAAAGAAGAGGAAAGAGATCGATAATATTAACAAAGACCCACTAAAATCATAGTGAGTGAATCTTTCATGTTTCTTTTTCAAAGATTAAAAGTTGTGAATAGAAACTTATTAGATCTTAAATCTTTCAACCAATTTTTGGTACTTGTTCCTTTTTTACAGAAAAAAGAAAACATGAACCTAAAATAACATATCACAGCTTGTATACCAATTATTTTCTTATATAGAAAATAATTCAACCAAATGCATGTTAATACATCAACAATACTAAATATTGTAAATCACCAAAAAAAAAAAAAGATAAAAAAACTAAACCTAATGTCTTGGCATCAAAACAAACTAATGATTCAATGCTGTAATAAACATACTCTTATGGATCTTTCAGTAACATCTGATGGTAAACCGGCAACAGAAACCTTCTTTGAAAGAATAGAAGGGGTTTTGTTGGCGAACTTCAAAACTTGATTTTTATGCTTATCAGCTATACTTTGGGCAGTCAACTTGGATACTTTCAATTGATGTAAAATTTGGGCCTTACTGGTGAATGCAGCAGGAGCTTTTGTAGCACTGGCAGCTGGAGATCTTCTTCTACCAGCTCTTTGGAAAGAAATGCTTTTACCATTAGAACCTCTGACGGTCTTCTTGCTGGCGTTTTTTGGAGTTCTAGCGTTAGTATTCATGTTAAAGTATAGTGAGTAAGGGTATAAAGTTGAAATAAGTTTATAAAATTACCTATAATAGATGTATGAAAAGAGTTTATTTTACTTTTAAATATTATAATTAATCTTGGTTGTTTATTTCATAACATTTTGCTAGACAAGAAATAATATAAAAATTTGCCACTTAGACTTAGATTTGTTTGTTTTTTTTTTTTTACTCTCCACCTCATAAAAGACATGGGTGGAATGTCATGGAAACCTTAAAGAGGAAAATTTGCCGCCTTTTTTGTTTTGGGAAATATATTGAAAAAAAAAACAAAAAATAAGGAGATAAATTTCTCAACAAAACGTGACCTTCTCAAATAAGGAATTTAATTAATGCCGGGTAATATGACTCTTATATCCGTAGAAAACAGAAGTTTGAAAAAATGCTCAAAAAAAAGGTGAATTTTTTTTTTTTAAATAAAGCAGTTTTAATCCTTAAACCTATGATTTTTTAATGATTAATAAGCTTACTTAAAGTATATATATATATATAGAGTCATTTTTAGAATAAAGTGAAAAAAAAAACATATTACAATAAAGTTTGGAAAAAACCCATAAAATAACAATAGTAACAAATGGATTCAAAAGTTTTAGGTATATTAGGTGGAGGACAATTAGGTAGAATGTTAGTTGAAGAAGCTAACAGAATGAATATCAAAACCATCATCTTAGATGAAGAAAATTCTCCAGCTAAACAAATTTCTAATGCTGAACACATCAACGGATCCTTCAAAAACAACGAAGACATAAAGAAATTAGCATCTCAATGTGATGTTTTAACTATAGAAATTGAACATGTTGATATCAACACTTTAGAAGAAGTTTCCAAGGAATATCCAAACTTGCAAATCCATCCTTCTCCAGAAACAATTGGTTTAATCAAGGATAAATATTTGCAAAAATTGCATTTAATCAAAAATGACATAAGTGTTGCTGAATCTTATCCTATTGAAGAAAACAATGTTGATTGCTTGTCTAACATGGGTGAAAAGATAGGATACCCATTTTTGTTGAAGTCAAGAACTGAAGCATACGATGGAAGAGGTAATTACTTAGTATCAAGTTCAGAAGAATTAGAAGAAGCTTTGGAATTTTTGAAAAACAGACCATTATACGCCGAGAAGTTTGCTTCTTTTGAAAAGGAGCTAGCTGTGATGATCATCAAACAACAAAACGGTGAAGTCAAATCATATCCGGTTGTAGAAACTATCCACCAACATAACATTTGCCATACATGTTACGCTCCAGCAAGAATCAATGACAAACAAATTAAATTGGCTCAAGAATTAGCTTTAAAGACCGTAGCCACATTCCCTGGATGTGGGATCTTTGGTGTGGAGATGTTTTTAATGAAAGACGGTAATGTCTTGGTCAATGAAATTGCTCCAAGACCTCATAATTCAGGTCATTATACCATAGATGCATGTGTCATTTCCCAATTTGAAGCTCACTTAAGAGCTGTTATGGGTTTGCCTATTCCAGATTTGAAGTTTGTTACCAATGATACCAATGCCATTATGCTAAATGTTTTAGGTGACTTAAACACACCAGGAAAAGAACTAGCATTATGCCAAAGAACACTTGAAGTAGATGGCGGTTCTGTTTATTTATATGGAAAAGAATCAAGACCAAAAAGAAAGCTAGGTCACATCAATATAGTCAGCGATTCAATGGCTGCTTGTGAAAATAAATTGAAATACATAGAAGGATCCATAAAATCTTTGGAATCCATACCTAAAGTTGGTGTCATCATGGGAAGTGACTCTGATTTACCTGTTATGAAGGCTGCTTGTGATATTTTAACCAAATTTGATATTCCATATGAAGTCACAATTGTTTCTGCCCACAGAACTCCACAAAGAATGTTTGATTATGCAACATCTGCCAGAACCAGAGGTTTGAAGGCCATTATTGCAGGTGCTGGTGGTGCTGCCCATTTACCTGGAATGGTTGCTGCCATGACAAGTCTTCCGGTAATCGGTGTTCCAGTCAAGGGATCTGTTTTGGATGGTGTTGATTCTATGCATTCCATTTTACAAATGCCTAGAGGTATCCCTGTAGCTACAGTAGCTATCAACAACTCAACAAATGCTGGGTTGCTAGCTGTTAGAATGTTGGGTGGTGATTACTCAGCCAAAATGGAATTATTCATGCAACAACAAGAAGAAGAAGTATTAGAAAAAGCCAAAAAAATCGAAAGCATCGGCCATGATGAATACTTGTCTGGTATGAAAAAGTAAACAAGATACAAACAAAGTAGTCAATCTTGAAAGGTGATGTTACCTCTTTTTTTATTTATTTATTTTTTTAATTATCTCGTTTCGAGAAATAAAGTTTTGTTTTAATTTATGTATGTTATATAGAGCTTTTTAATAATTGTTTTTTTATTTTCTTCGTTTTCAAATATTCTAAAAATAATGCTATTCCGTATCATAAAAAAAAAAAAAAAAAATTAAACTTTTTTTGAAGGCCTTACTTTGTTTGTTTTGGTTTATCAGCTTGGCTTTTACTTGCTTCACCAATCAAACTAAACTTTGTTTTGACAGGGTTGTTTTGATTGGTTGGTAATTGTGGAGTCAGGGTTTTAGAACTAAAATTTGTTATGCTATTTGCAGAGGGAGTGTTTTTGAGAAACTTGACGTTGTTTATGGGGGTTAGAACATCCGGGTTGAAACCTTGGATTTGAGGATGTTTGTTTGGAACCCTTGGATTAAGAAACATACCATGTTGTGGCAAACTTTGAGGTTTATTGTTAGGTATATTCCAGTAATGAGATTGTTGTGCTGAAAGAGCATTGTGCATAGAAGGCAGTTGAAAATTAGAATTAATATTTGAATCTATGGCAGTATTGCGATCTATTCTGGTGTTTTCTCTACTGGATAGAGAAGTTTCTGAAGGAACATTTGAAAACTTTCTTGGATTCAAACCCTGGTCTTTAATATTATTTGGAGGATGATATTGGGCATTTCTGATATCTGGATTCATATAAAAGTGATTAGGAAGTGCGTTGTAAACCATGTTGTTGGGTTGGTATATTTGAAAGTCGCTTGGATGTATATTTGGATACATTGGAACCATATTATTGTAAACCATAGGTGGCATCATTTGTTGTTGTAAATGAGGAGGCGCATGCTTAAACATATGTAGGTTATTGGGTAGAAACGGAGGACCAATGTGCTGGTAGGGCCTAGAATTGTAAACCACAACAGGAGATTGGCTATTTACAACCACACCATTTGGTAATATCTTATTTTCGTGAAAAACCTGAAGGTTATCTATTATGTTGATTTTATCAATAGAATGATTATCCGTGTTTTTCTTTAATTTCAGACTATTGGGGCCGCTTTTGTTTACCTTCTTTGTTTTGGGCTTTCTTCCTCCTCTCTTGCTAGGAAGAAAAATACACCCATCAATGTTGCTTAACAAGCAATTTGTACACTGATTTTTGCCTTCCAAAAAAACGACTACTTCTCCGTCACATTTAATTTTTTTGCTTCTGCAGTTTAAACACGCTCTCTTTGCTACTGTTCGCTTCAACTTCTGTTGTTCTAAAGTTGTTTTATTGCTCATTGTTTGAACTTTTCAGATATTTTTCTTCTATTTTCTTTAAATATGCTACTTCAGATATTTAAAAAAACTTTTATTTAGTATTAATTTTTAAGGTTACAATGGTGCTTATACGTATGATCTTTTGAGTCGTATTTTTTTTTTAAAGTATGATGTTTCTGTTTTTTTCCTATGGTATGAATGATAGTTTTAATCGTTTATATACTTTTTTTTTGTTTCAAATCGTTATATCTGTTTTTTTTTTTCAAAATTATATCTGATATCAAAATCACTTGTAGGTTATTCTTTAATACTATTTGAAAACTAGTGCATGTATGTTTTTTTAAAAAAAAAATATCGTATTTTCCCCCCAAAAGTAGGTTCGTAGTTTTAGAATCTCAGTAGATCTTTTTCCGTTGTTAATGTTTTATTTTAAAAATTTTTTTGAAATAAAAGTTTCTTTTTTTTTTTTTCTCACTGCTTTTGCTGAATTGAAGTTGAAGGCTAGTCTTTGATATTGTTAATTGAACAGCGTGACTGAAGTTTGAGATGAAAGTTTTGTTTTTTGTTGATTTTTTGTTTTGTTTTTTTTTTTTTTTTTTTGATTTTTTGTTTTTTTTTTTTTTTTTTTTTTTTTGAGATGTTATTCTGTTTAAAAGAAGCCAGCAGGTTTGTAATAATTGCTTGTTTTCTATTATGAAAAATATGTATTTTTAATTTTTAATAGTTTTTTTTTTGTTGAAAGGAGAGTATTAAATATTATAAATATATATATATATATTTGTAGGAGGATTTAAAGAATGCGCTGTTCAGTTTGTGAATATATCATTATATTCTGTTAGTTTTTTTTTTTTTTTTTTCATTTCTACTCAAAGTATCAGTTTAGCATCTAATTTTTCTTTTTTTAAAAAAAAGACATGTCGCAAATGGATTTAAAAGGAACAAATCTAGCATGCATTACTGTGAAACGTGTGTGTTTTTTAGTATTATTATCGTAAACTGAATATTGTCTACAAGCAAATCTACGCATATGCTGTTAATTTATGTATATCTACGTAATGTGAAAAAAATTTTAATTGCGGAATGTTTAAAATCCCTTTGAGTGCAGGGGTTAATTTTTTTTTATAGTGCACAGCCTTTAAGGTTTGTTTACGAAAAAAAGAAACGGTGAAAATATATGTGGTGATGGAATGAATTTAAAACTAGAAAAATCAAGATGAAAATGTCAAGATCAATAAGTGGAAAGGATTAATCCCTCAAATTCGTCACTTATCTTGTTGTTTACAATCCTAATCTCGACTCCTGTAGACCACAATCTGTAGTGTTGTTTATGTCTTTTTTTTTGTATTTATAAAAAATTGAACAGTAGAATTTTTTTTTTTTTTGGGCACGAAAAAAAATGGTGTGGGGGGAAAATATATGGGATTTTCACGCTTCTATTGTCAACTGGGTTCATTATGTTTAAGAAGTATAATAATAAGAAGAAGATAGTTGCCTTTTCAATGTGCTGTTCACATTGTAAGATCACCTTTTTTTGTAAAAGCCACATAAGTACAGATCTTATTGGAGTTCAGTTGAAAGTGATAGAAAAACAGAATAATCTCCTTCAAATGCTGTGTTGTTTTTATTATAATAAACTCTTTTTTTTCACTTTTTTTTTCGCTACTTAGTAATTGAGCTATTTTCAAGACAAACATACGCGTTTATTTACTAAAACGTACCAAAGAAATTAATTCAGCTTGGTGGTGTACACAGTATTCAGATCACGATAATGGTGGTATTTATCAGTACATTATAAAATCTCCCCTTTTTTTTACGACGAAATTCATAAGTTTTATTGTTATTTTTTTTCTCCCCTTGTAAGTGTACTGATTAAAGTTAAAAGAGCGAATAAAGGACTTAAGCCAAGAACAAAATTTCATGATTAAGTGCTGAACAATATGACGCATGAGCTTATTTTGCAAGTACTATGCTAATTTTCGTATGATGCAATTTTTTAAGCGGATTTTATGCAGTTTGAATTCCCATAAATTAGCGATCTTCGCTTTTAAAACAAAGAGGGTTAGCAGATCAGAGTTGACAGTAACCCAAAGTTTGCCGCAAAATTTATTCGAAAATATTCACAAGAGAGTTGTCAATATATGATATATTGATATTACGAAAATCATTCGATTATTCAAATTGTTAACTCCGTAAATATCTGCATTTGTGTATCATCTTTTTTTTTTTTGTGGCTTTTATTTTAAGATTTGCCGCACAAAGGCAAACTGAGAGTTTTAAAAACACTCAAAAGAAGTTGTTTCCTTGATTTTTTTTTTCTGGATTACTGCTAAGTGGCTACTTGTCATGTGTTTAAAAATAATTTTGTCAATATAGCGAAAATACTCGATGATTGCTAAAACATACACCTCAAGGTACTATTTGTGCATCCGCATTGTACTTCAATTGCAATATTCTCAATAATGGATGATTTCCTGGCATTACACTCAAATAATCATCACTGACATCATGCCGGCATGAACGCCATTTACATAGATATGAATTCATGATATTTGGCAAAACTACCAGCGTCTTTGTGGAAAACCCGTTACAACATCATTTACTGCTCCTATGTATGGTATTTTCTTTTTTATTGTTTATATTTCTTCTATTAAACTTTTGAGTTGTGGACTGTTATTAGCTTTTTTCATCGGAATAATGGGAGCCTATTATGAGGTATGTTAGTATGTGCGTATACTCTTGTTTTTTTCTCACATAGATTTTTTTTTTTTGAAGCTTAAGATAGGGTTTAAGAACAAACAGAAAAAAAAAACAACATCTTTAAGCAAGCGTGTGACCAGCTTTCCACGTGTTCGGTTCATATCTGTATTGGCACATAAATCCTGATTATTTCAACTCATTTCAACACCAAACATAGTGTTTGATTTCTGTTCCACAAGATAACAATTTTTGTATAAAAAAAAAAAAACTAAACAGCACTCAATTTAGCAAAGATAGGTAAAGCACTTCTTTTTAAGTGGCCAAAAACTAATTTTTTATACATTAGATAGAAAGGCTTAAAACCTTATTGAAAAAAATATATATATTCTTATCACGATAAACAAAAGTTAGTGATTACTTCAAATTTTGTTTGTATTTTAGCTAATAAGAAAGACTTATTTTGTACTCACTAAATATACAACCTCTTTTTAATGTATATAAACAAGAAAATATGCTACAATTCCTAAAAAGTTGCCACACTTCAGACTGACTTATAGTGAGAAAATCTTCATATACCAATTTGCATTTGTTCACTATTTTTTGTTTACTCTGCACGTGACTCATCACGTTTTTTTCTCATAAATGCCAGATTATCGGAAATACAAAAAAACGTACCCAAGAAAAAAAAAAAATCTTTACTTCATATTATATCAAGTAATGATCTTTAGCTTTAAAGAACAAACCACAGACAAAGAGCACTATAAAAGCACAAAAAATGGTTAGAAAAGTTAATGGATTACAAAAAAAAGCACTGGATCTTTACAAACAGTTTATTAAGATGTCATACACAAAGCCAGAAGCCAACCAAGCAAAGTTTAGATTATACTCACATCAACTCTTTTACAAAAATTTCCACAAAATTAACAGAAAAGACTTCACAACCATAGAGCATTTACTTCGATTTGGAGAAAAAAAACTTGCTCTTTTGAACAATGAAAGTGTGAAAAATATCAACTTGTAAATTTAAAAAAAAAGATAGGTATATATATTATTTTAAGAGCTTATCAAATACTCAATGTACTTTACTCTTTCCTTAAAGTCCATCATTTCTCTTTCATTATTTAAATCCCTGACCAAAGAAGGCGCAAATACCATGGCTAGGTTGTACTTGGTCATTTTGTTTTCAAATTCCAGCTTTGATACTTCGATCATGTGGCTAGCTATCAATTTCAATGTTTGTTCGTGTTCTTTTGGAAGGTTTACCTTTGCTGTGATATCGTGGATGACATCAAAATAATTGGTGTATGGAATGACCGGAATAAGCAATCTTTTCAAAAATCTCTTGAAACATGAGGCTATCAAGTGGACATCCATAAACGAGTTATCGGCCCCACTATTGATCATATCACTCATGCTTCTATAAAAATCTCCATAGTTCAAAGGTTGCTTTTTTTTAGTGTAGTCACCAACAAAGTTCCCATGTTTCTCGTACATCATCTTCTCAAATCTTTCTATCATGATCTTTGAAGCAGCCTTTCTATAAATGCCTTCTTGTCTCATCATATTTTCATTATTTTGTAAGAAGTCCACAAAGAACCTAATCACATATGGAATACCCTCATGTCCTTCGACTTTACAATACCCAATAACCGACAAGTCTCTTACTTGATCATTTTGGTTTGAAATTGAAGTCAACTTTGTGTATGAATCAATATCATCCCCTTCAACCATGTTATAATCTTTCTCAATTCTGATAAGTTCATTCATTGATTCAGAACTTATGCTGGAGATCCCATTACCAGCACTATTAATACTAGAGTAAGAATTTCCGCTTGGTATTACAATATTATTCAGCATAGGCTGAGAAACTGAGGTGGACATTCTAATACTATTCTTGTCTATAGCTTTTGTCGTAGTTTTCTCTACTTTTTGAAAAATATTTTTCCAAAAACGACCATTTCCTCCATTATTATTAGAATTCGAATTAGTAGTCGTTGCTGTTGTTACAGACATGTTGTTTGTCTTATCAGATGTATTCGAAAAAGAAGATGATGCTACAGACAAGTTTCTTGCATGATTTGGCGCTAAAGCAGTAGAATTTCCACTGTCTTTATTTATATTCTTTAATGTTTCCTCGGCTGTTTTAATATTAATGTTTAACTCATTAACTTCAAGTAGAAGCTTGTTCTTTTGATTGGTCAAGCTTTCAACTTCATTTACAAGTATTCTCTTGGTATTTTCCAGATTATAAACATCTAGATTTAACTTTCTCATTTGTAGTAAAGCATCATTGATGTCATTGTTGTTTGAAGGTTGTGAGTTCAAAGTTTGTGCTGCATCAACAGAATTATTTAAAGTGCCAAATTGGAAATTATCACTCTTCTTTTCAAAATCAATACTTTCGGATCTAGAAACGTCTCTTTTTTGAATTGTATTTGGTGTCTTCATGTAATCCAAGGATGCTTGTCTAGAATGTATAGATCTTTGCAATGCTGAAGAAGCTGAAATAGACCTTTGGTGAGACGATCCCGGTATTGGATGTCTCGAGCTCTCCTTTGCCGCGTTCTTTAACATAATGTTCAATTTCATCTTAGCTTGCTGACCATCCATTAAGGTTTGCTCACTCAAAGGCATTGTAGGATTACTAGAATACATTTGATTGCTATTGGAACCTCTCATTTGCTTAGTATTTCCATTTTGAGTGCCCATCTTTTGCTGCTGCTGTTCAGTCAATAAATCCTTAGGCAATGGTGGTAAGCCAAATTCATGAGGAGCCGATTTATCACTTACCATTGAATCTATGGAGATATTTCTTTTATGTGTGTCAACAGCCTTAGGTGATTTGGTCAAATTTTGGAAAAACTTCTTTGGTGATTTAAAGGATAAGGATCTTCCAAATTTGCTTGGTGTTCCCTTGCCTGTGGCGTTATAAGTCTTGTTTAAATCATTTGAAGAATTGAAAGCAGTGACATATTCATCCTGACTAGAATCAACAGTCTCTTCTTTATGTGGGGAAAATGCAGAAGTCATTTTCAATGCCATTTGAACATTTTCATCCGCTAAGAAATCCTTGTTATCCATAAAATAAGCTGTATCATCACCATTATGGAACATGCTGGTATCTATTTGCTGGTATCCATGGTCTTCCTCTTCGACTATTTCAGCTGTAATGTTTTTTAATGGAGTTTTATTAAGTAATAAGTCACTATCTATGGAGTTTTGATTATGGGAAATGGTGGATGCTAATACATCATCAATTGATGTTTGTCTTGAGTGAGTCTTGCCTTTGCTAGGCTCTGTAGCTGAGGTATTTATGTTATTGAAATTATTGGTTTGTGTGATTGTTGGTGTCTTTTTGACGTTTTTGTTCCCTAAAACTGTTGGACTTGTCAACATTGGATCATTTGACAGGGTCATGTTTTCTACTTCATTTTTCTGTTGACTCAAAGTTCTAGCATGATATAGAGGTTGTGACCTTGGTGGAACATTTTGCTTTATATTACTATTTGTTTTTTCACTGTTGACTTCACCGAGTTTCCAAGTGGACTCATCATCTTCATGATCACTGTTGGTATTGGCAGAGGAACTCATATCAATCAATGGTGCAGATCTCAATCCATAATTGCCTGAATTAGAATCCCTTATAGCATTATCGTTGTTGCTAGAGTAATTTTCCTTCATATATGTTTCTCTTGTAGGCTTCTCTCCGACTTTTGTGGCAAATTGTCCCTGTTGTAATACCACAGGTGAACTTTCTGCTGTAGTATGAGCAGACAAGTTGATCAAAGACTCTGATGAAGAAAACTTAGGTTTATCATGATATTCAGGAGGTTGCTTGTATCTGAAGTAATCTGAATCAGGTGAAGCAATCCTGGATCTTTCGGATCCATGATTTGGAGTATTCCAATTTTCATTATTGCTGACATCTCTTCTTTTTCTTAATTCAGATAGTGGAACTGAAGGCAATTGTTTGACTTTATGCTTGGCTTTATTTGAAATATCTCTAGCCTCTTCATATGATGATACTCTGGAAAAATCAAATTCTGAGCCATCATCGGATTCATGGATTGATGACTTTCCCGATGTTGATGAGTGTCTTGAATTACTCGGTCTCTTCATTTGTTGTTGCTTCAACTTGTATTGTTTTCGTTTCTCAATCAATTTTTCATGACAATTTATACAGTATAAGCCTTTTTTGGTTTTAGCATATCTTAAATTGCTGATTTTATCATCACATCTGGAACATTTGAAACAGTTTCTACAGTAAGCTTCATCTGAATTACTTAAAATAATGGCTAACTCATCTATCTTTGACTTACAAATAGTACATCTATCGGAGCAGTCGTAGCAAACTAAAGCACCAGTACTCAAAACTAAGAAATCACTTTCATTGGATAATTTTTTATTACACTTGCCACATTGAAAACAGTCGATGTGCCATCTTGAATCGTCGCCTAATTCGTACGCATGTCCGGATGTGATTGGTTGTTCACAGTGTTTGCATGTATATGAAACTAAATTAGAAGACGTTGATCTTGATTTTTCCTGCTTTTCATTCAGAAATGGTGGTGAACTCAATCTTTTGTCATTAGAAGTCATCTTGAATTGATTAAATATAACAAATTAAAGTAGTGTTGTTTGAAAAAAAGAAAAAAACAAAATTGATTTAATAATTTTTACAGGTATGTGACGTTTAATCTTTTGAATAATTGTCTATATTCTGTCTTCTTCTTTATTTGATTAATAAAATAACGTTAGCGATTAATAATTAAAAAAGTTATTTGTAAGACGAAAAAAGAGAAGATAAAAGAAATTCACAATATGTATCAAATAAACTGTAGAATAAATAGGTAATTAAAAACTTCTTTAATCCAATCAATCAATTCCGTATTGAAGTAGTCTTGTTTTATTTTTGGTCTTTAGTCGTAGAAGGTCAATCCTAGTATATATTCAAGATTTACCAGTTATTTTTTTTTAAAATTCTATAGTAGAAAAAACACCAAATTTTTTAAAAAAAAAATATACGGGATTTTAAAATGCTCCTGAAATCAGAGCCTTGGGAAAAAAATTTCTACACGGCAAAATTAAACTGTGAGTGCTATTTTTATCGATGTTTCATAATTTGAGGTTAAGAAACGTCATTTCTTGCTTCTTTTAAGCTATAAAGGCAATGTACCAACTGGAGGTTATAAAGTAGCATTGAAGCAATATAGTGATCACAAAATTTTTGAAAAAATGTCGGTGGAATTGCTATAAATTCACGATTTATTTGAAAATAAAAGAGTGAAACTTTTTTTTTAAAAAAAAAATAATTTAATTGATATGACTATTTATCATCTAGACCCTTATCGGTCACGTGTACATGTGCTTTTTTCTCACTCATGAAATATCTCCGACCAGCGGAGATAAGGAATCAATAAATGGTAATACCACTTGTTAGATATTTGTTTAATAGCAAAAATGTAATAACTATTGATGTGAATCATTGAAAGTTGTTTCTTAAAGTGTGTTCAATACTTCAATATTGGATTTTGCACGTGTAATGGGAGTACGGTAGCCGTATTTTACTAATATAAGAAACCAACGCATTTTTTTAATCAATCATTGCATTGTTTTTTGTTTTTCGGAGTTAAGAATACAACTGCTTTTTAATGTGCTATCAAAAAAAAAAAAACAAATAAATAAATACAACGCCACTTAATATCAGATAACACCAAAAACCTAAGCACAATATAGCAATATGTCAAAGAATTTAGACCTTTACAAAGATTTTGAAGAGGATGACAATTCATTTGTTAATCCATTTGATGATCAAAATGACGAAGATGAGGACGTTTTAAACAAGCACATACCAAAGTTTATCAAAGAGGGTGGATTACCGGAACAAGATGACTTTATAAAACCAAGTGAGACTCATGATAGCAACAAATCAGCACAAACAATCAGTCAAGCTCCTAGCAATAACGTAGAGGAAACAACAGCAGATAGTACTCCTAGTAGCATTGATAATGCACTAAAGGGTATCTACAACATTGATGATAAAATTCTCGAAGTCAAGGAAAAGCAACAGGCATTTTTAGAAAAGTACAAGCTTATTGTTTCTGTTACCAATGTTTGCAGACAATTACCGGACGGAAGAATACTTTCCTCAAATACTGCTAAATCAGGAGGCTCAGGATCTACTTCTTCAAGCGCTTCTTTTCAAAATAGACAAAGGTCTTTAAACAACTTTAGAGCAGGTGATGTTATAATATACTTAGAAGTAAGTACAAACTTGCCTACTTTTAGAAAGAAAGCTAGCAAAAATATTATTAAGTCATATAAGGAATTTGAAAATTTTGCTGTATATTTACAAGATTTCAGAATGAACAACTTCCATGGGTTCTTCCCACCAGCTATACCTTTGAACAAAACATCGTACGGTTTAAACAATACTGAGGATTTGATCCAATGTAAACTGAACTTTCAAAAATGGTTTGATCAAAGAATTTTGAAGAACGTGCCTATTTTGAAGCTTGAAGAGCTTTCTGTCTTTTTAGAAAGTGATTTTAATTCTTATATTCCTATGAATGGTTCAATAAACATAAACAATAATACAACAACGTCTATGACATCTGCCAATCATTCCAAAGATTCAATGAATAGTAATGATACCATGGTTTCACCAACTGAGCAACTAAAAAGAAAAACTTTAAAACAGCTACAACCGCCTTTTGATCCAGTTGAGGAACTAGCAATCTTCAGACCATTAATAAAAAACTGGAGAAAAGATCTACAAAAGTTCCAAACAGACATTTTCAAGTATTGCAAATACAAACAACAATTAAGCACTCAAGAAACTAACTTGGGTAAACAATTCTTAGCCATTAGTGATTCCACAGACTTAATTTTGAAAAGCAGCAGAGATGTTAGCGGGAATCTTCCAAGTGGGGCTGATGATCCTAAAAATTATCATAATATGTACAGAAAAGTGGGTAAAACATTACAAACAATTGGTGATTTGAATAGTATTATGGCAACATTTGATATGGCAGCTTTGTATGATGATTTAGAATGGTGTGGAAGAGATCTTTATAATGTCAAAGAACAATTAACGAATAGGCACTTTTTGATGAGAGAGTTTAAAAGCGTTAGTCTTGATATTGACAAAAACGAACTATACTTGAAGAAGATTAAAATTAAAAGAGAAATGGACCCTTTAAAAGTACACGAATTAGTAAAAACCATCCAAAGATTGAAAGAACTTCAAGGTTTCTATAAAAATAAATTACAAGTGTTGACTAATAATTTGATCATTGATAAGGAACTTGTATTGAAGCATTGGGAGGAAAATACTGTTGAGTCATTCAAGAACTTTGCTTTAAAAAACATAGAATACGAAAGAAAAAAGTTAAATGTGTTAGAAAGAGTGAAAAATGATGTTCGTAAGACCGACAAACTAGGGGGGTTGAGTCGACTAGGTAGAAAAAATCTAGATCCATACATTCCAAGCCAAGAAGAATCTCCAATTGAACAAGATGATAGTTGGAGTGGTGATAAAAGGGTAACACAGCCTGATAGTAGTATGAAAGGAACATTGTTCCACAATGCGGAAAAGATTTATAAAAAAGAAAATAACGAAAAAGTTGTTGAAGAAAAACCTGAAGTAAAAGAGTTTAATGAAGATGATAATTACTTCAGTAGTACATCCACTAAAAAGCTTGCCGCTAGTTTGATTGGGCAAAGTTAGAATTATAATCCTGATAAGAAAATTACAATGTTTTTTTTTTGTTACAAGTTTTTTTGCCGTGTGTCAAGAATATATTTTTTTTTAGACCTTACACGAAAAAGGTAATTTTATTAAACAAAAAACTAAATGTTTTCATCTATTTTTTTTTAAAAAATATGTATTTTTTGTCCTAAATAGGTAACACCCACATGCATTAAATTAATAAATTTTATGTTGATTTACTTTTTTAGTTTCACTCGCATTTTATTAGCCATCTTTATAAACAATTTTAACTAGC
>ERZ794936.485-NODE-485-length-18926-cov-7.263049_pt1 | contig 18926 bp, 8 predicted proteins | sample MGYA00511083_ERZ794936 | MGnify/ENA primary metagenome ERZ794936 (study PRJEB30137, sample SAMN04331409) | food metagenome | isolation source: Y2 must sample point D1 replicate A | place: Australia: South Australia | collected 2014 ... | reverse complement strand
ATATAGCCAGGTTATGTCCCTAACCAAGATCCTTTTAAACAGGTCTTACTGTATTTCTATTCCTGCTCAATAGATGTGACCCATGTAAAGAGGTCTCAATGTATTACGATTTGTTTCTTCATAAATAAAAAGAGAACAAGGAAAGTCTGCTCTGAAAGAATAAAAAGAGAAAAATAAGAAAAAATAAAGAGAAACCTCTTTTCCTCAATTAGTATATGAAAAGATTATAAGAGTAATTTTCGTTCATCCCAAGCATTGTACTGTCCACCTTCACTCAGCCATTTTGGAAGCCATTCGAATGCAGGTGTGCTAGCTCAAATGGCTTTCTTAAAAAGTGTCTAGAAATGTCTGCATGCCCTGTGTTCTCTCAGCATGTAGTTGATTGACTTGGCGGCCAGTATCCAAGTGTCCATTAAGACTGCGAGAATCTCATGGCTACTCTTCGATTGTGCCAACATTGAATTTGGACCAATAGGTGTTTGCATACTTCTTTCACTTAATATAAGTTTGGAATACTCACGCTAGGTGTATAGCGATCTAAAAGTACGCCCCAACTCGAATACACAAGTATGAAATCTGGCTTCGTTTAGTGAGGTTTGATATTATCCGCTCCTCTGTATGGAAGAGATCAAAAGAGGGTATAAAATCAAAGACTAAAAAGCCATTCACTCGTTGCTCTTTTACACATTGCAACTGCAAGCGTTTGCAGGGAACAGTGAAGCGGTTTTGGTATTGATAGACCAGTGTCCTAAATCTTCGGTCTATCCATTAAAAGTCTCAGTTATTAGTCTTGATATTAATGTTGTGTTTGATTATCGTTGACTTCCTCATTGTATTTTGTATAGTTTTGTGGAGTGCTAAGTATCAATTCTGGCGCCCAGTCCTTAATCAGTGAAGCGAAAAAAGAAAATAAAAAGACGGTCCGTCAACAGCTTGCGGCAGAACTTGTTTCTGTCTTTCGCAATGTGTGGAGATACAGTAGTGGTTTTTTGCCCTGATGGGTACACATGGCAATGGACTGCACAAGGTGGAGAACGATTGTACTTTTGCGTCCAGCGTTATCTGCCCGAGAATTCCGTGCACCGGTTTCCTGGCTTCGCTAATGCATGCTTCAAGGTAGCGAGGTCCTGTTGCAAATTATGGTTTATGGTATGCCCGAGTAAACCCACAAATTTTTGATGCCACAATACATAAACATAGAAAGCTATTACGACCATCTAAACACATTTGGGATCTGACATAGCAGTCATGATACACAATTTGGCTCTCTTCATATGTTTCTTACAATTTCTGTCATTTGGTCGCTCGGAGATCTTGCTGGATGAAGCCGCCACTTTTGAGCAAGTTGAGCTGCAAATTCGATCATTGAAACAACTCAGAGATCTGTATCAAAATCAAAAAACCTTCTCCTTGTTGCAATACTCGCAAAACGCCTTTTATGATTCAGCTAGAGCGGTTCTTGGAACTCTTGACTTTGTTCAACACCACGCTTACCAAACCCAACCGTACGTTGCAAATGGCTTCTTTGGGGCTCGTGTTCCGAACCTTGGTCACGGTTTCACGTATGATCTGGCCCCGAGGACTAACACAAGTCTGACTGAGGACCTCAACAATGGCTGGCCAATATTCAATAAGAGATTTGCAGGTGCATTTGTTGCCGGATTTTTTAATTCACAAAAAAATACATCAGGATATAATTTTCCTTGGCTTTATCAATATGGATGGGACAGCGTTATTTCCGCAATACCGCAATGGACTTCTTTGAGTATAGCCACAGAAGGGTATATTTTGGACCCAGCACAACCCAGCGAAATTTGGGGTGGGATTACCAACTACGTGCAAAATTTGTCTTTGGAAAATGGGGTAGTATCCACACTGTATACATGGCTTGGGAAACTTCATCTCCAGTATGACATCTTAGCAAACAAACATGACATAAATGTGGGCACTGTGTCTTTGATTGTGCAGAATCCTACGGAGGACATCATCACGATTACAGTGAATGATACTATAGATTTTCGCACTGGACAAAGGTGCAGCTTTGTATCGTCCGAAGCTAGCAGAGATGAAGGGATTCAGATGCTTGTTTCACCTGCTGGCGTGAGTGACGTTTATGGTGCAATGTTTTCTAGGTTGCTTTTTGAGAGTGGTCAAACAGGTGTTTTCAGAACTAAAAAAAACGAGCTTGACGTAAGCCAGGCAGTTGAAACCGAAATTTATCCCGGTGAATCATTGAAGTTCACCAAAATGGTGGGTATACACACGTCAGATGTAAATCCCCTAGTTTACGATCTGCCCGAGAAAGTTCTTCTGAAGGCTAAAGAATCAGTCTTGAATCTGAGTGTCGAGCGAATTCGTCAAAATCACAACGATGCCTGGAAAAAGACCTTGGGAAAATCTGCAAGTGTGGAATTTCCTGACAGCCCATTATTGACAATGGCATCCAAAGCGTCTGTTTATCATATCAATGCTAATATGCGAGATAATGCACATGGTCTCACATCTGCATTATCTGTTTCGGGCTTGTCTTCTGATTCGTACGGTGGACAAGTTTTTTGGGACACCGACTTGTGGATACTGATGGGTATCATGTCATTCAATCCTCTGGTAAGCAAAAGTCTCCTAAACTACCGAATAGGAGGCCACGCACAAGCCATCGAGAACATCCAAAGCCCGTCTAAGCCAAAAAACACTTTCGCTGGGGCAATCTATCCTTGGACGAGCGGGAGATTTGGAAACTGTACCGCAACTGGCCCATGCTTTGACTATGAATATCACATAAACGCTGCGATTGCTTACTCTGCAATTCAGCTTTATCTAAGTGGGGCAGTGGATGACCTTTATCTTGAGAATACAATATATCCCATTGTTTTGGACGCCGCACTTCTATTCTCGAGCTACTTGGAATATAATGAGACGATATCTCAGTACACCTCCAAAAATCTCACAGATCCTGACGAGTTTGCCGAATTTGTCGATAATGGTGCATATACCAATGCAGCCATGTCAATGACGATAAAATGGGCAAGAATAATTGCCAAACACCTCGGAAAGACTTTTCCTAGCACCTTCACACAGATACTTGATCACATACACATACCGCACTCACCTGACGACGAAAATCTAGTTTTGGAGTACACGGGTATGAACTCGTCCATTGCAGTGAAGCAAGCTGACGTGATAATGATGACGTACCCACTTGAAAATGAGCTCATAACAGAAGAGCTGGCAAGAGAGAACCTAATGTACTATGCGGCCAGACAGGTGAGCACAGGCCCAGCAATGACTTTTCTGATATTCTCGATCGTTTCGTCTGCTCTGCTTGATACAGGGTGCTCTTCCGAGTCATACCTATTGAAATCTATAGTGCCGTTCTTGAGAGGACCTTTTGCTCAGTTTCTGGAACAAAGTGATGATCACTACGAGACGAATGGTGGGACTCATCCTGCATTTCCCTTTTTAACTGCTCATGGTGGCTTTTTACAGACCATTCTTATGGGACTATTGGGAATGAGATTCTCTTATCAATTGAAAGATGACAAGATAGAAAGAATCATCACATTTCAAGCCAATAGTCTCTCGCTTTTTCCCAATGGAGTTAGATTTGAAGAGGTGAAGTACATGAATACATCCCTAAGTATCCTGCTCGACGATTCATTTCTCACAGTGAAGAACAATGGGCCTATCGCACAAACTATTGACACGAGCACTGATATAAAGGTGATCTCTAATTCTCTTCCGGGGATCAGAGATATGAGAATTCTCAAAAGAAACGAAACAGCAGTCTTCAGCGTTTTGCCGAGGAAAAAAGTGCATACCGAAAGTTTAACCGAATGCGGCTTGGCGCTGTTTGACGGCCTCACAGCTGGTGCACAAGGCGATGTCGTTGATCTGATGCACGATGGCGACAATAGCACATATTGGCAATTTGAGTCCACTGGTGAAGCGCAAGTCTTAATTGACCTAAAAAAAAGAAAATCAGTGAGAGGAGGCCTAGTCAATTGGGGTGACTTACCGGCTCGTCTGATACAGATATTTCTTCCTTGGAGAGATGCTGACCATTCAAAGAGAATCATTCCTAAAAGGGGTCAGCAGAAGATTGCAGACCCTGAACAATTCACGAGCGTTGATTCTGCCATGTGTCCGATTCAAAGCCTCGTTGAGGGCGATTGCATCTTTCGAAAAGTGTTTGTGATGGATGTCCAGATCACCGAGCCATTCAATCCGAAAGAATCCGCGAAAATCGAGCCGATCAGGCGTCACAACATCACAAAATTCGAGTTTTCGTCACCACTCGAGTGCAGCTCTCTCTTGGTAAAGTTTATTGACTCTTATAGTGACCAGGGCGTAGGTGCGAAGGTTTACGATATAAACTTTTTTGAGGCCTAACTGAGTCTCCAAGTATCAAAACAAAGTATATAGTATGGCTCTTTTGGAACCAGCTGAGTTATAGATATAGATTAAGGCCCCAAAAAAATGTTCAAAAGTGAAATAGAGACATCCATTAATACCATTATGTGCTAACATATAGCAAAGAAAGTTGCTCGATCGCGCGAATAAACGGCACGTTCAAACGTCACGGTGTGCCCCGCAAACTTGATAGCCTGCTCAGAGCAAACAATATTAATGAAACTCACTGTTTTGAGCGTGACGCTCGCAGCCGAATATGTGACTTGCTCTTCGATGAAAGAGACCGCAAACATGAGTACAAATACTCTTACCATGACAGGGGATCGCCCTAGCTCCAGAGCCACTGTTTTCTTAGTCTGTTCCGTTGTCCTTCTTTCATTCTTGGTCATTGTTGTATACACATTCAAATACAGACGTGAGCGTTCTCGAGAGGCTTTGCAGGTTGAAGAAGATAACCAAGCTTATCTCGATCTCAACCTGGATGAACAAGAGCTATATTTTCAGTCAAAAGACTTTTTGGGTGCCAATCCATATCTCACTGGAGACTTGACATTATCACAAAATCTTTTTATCCAGGAGAAGGGCATACATGCCTGGGAGTTCCTCAAAGATCCCATGCTTACAAACAATGACCTTTTGATTATACAAAAACATGAACTTAACTTCTTCAAAAAGTTTGAGTGCTCCGCTCAAACAAACTTGCCCATACCAAACATAAATGAGATTTATTACTTTGAAAGCAAAATCTTTACACTTCCTAAACCGGAGGAAACCACTATATCCATAGGTATAAGCGTCAAGCCATACCCATGGTTTCGGCTTCCAGGAAGGCACTCCCATTCGGTATCATACGACAGTGATGGCCGCAGACGCCATAATCAGCCCTTTCCGATATTGACAGGAACGCATTTCCCTAAGTTATTGGAAGGCGATGTTGTTGGGATTGGATACAAAGTTCGTTCTGGCACAATTTTTTTTACCAGAAATGGAAAAAAATTGAGCGAGCTGAAGCTTGGGGGTCACATAAAAAGCTTTAAAATGCAAGACAAAGGCCAGCTATATCCAACAGTTGGGGCTAACAATCTTTGTTCGGTTCATGTCAACGTTGGCCAGATGGGGTTTGTATTTATAGAGGCAAATGTCAAAAAGTGGGGTTTCGCTCCGCTACAAGGAACTGGACCGGCTCCTCCGGCTTACAACAAGTTTAATGTTGATGTGCTACTCGAGAGGTCAGAGATTGACGAGGAGAATGGTACATCAGAGCGGGACAACGATTTCCCCCCGGATTTTTTAGAGTTTCAACCAAAAGTAGATGAGCCGAGCAGACACAATGATGCGTTTCGAATACTACAATCGGAAGACCAGATCACGATGTGCAGCTTACCCCCAAACCTGCCTCCTCGCTACGAACATCCATCCAGTGATTTTGAGACCACCATCATGGGACAACTGTTTGAAATTGATTCCAACACTGAAATGTACAGATGGGAAGATTCTGCGCAACGAAACGAAGGGCAGCTGGCGAGCGAAACAGGCGGTCATCGTGCCGCTGTAACAACTGCGGAAGCTTGCGACGCATCAACTCAAGCTTAAAGCAATCGTCTCAGTCTCTAAAGAGGTGGACGTCAGGGATTTGTATGAACGATTTCGAAAATCGGTGAAGTGAAGTGAGGTATTCGTATAAATGAGAGATCATTAATTTTCCCTTGTTAGCAATGAAATTAACTCATGAAGCACTCCTCTATCTATCTCTGTCAGCGATTTCATTACGCGTCTCACTGAGTTACTCGCGGGACCCAAAAGAGCGTCGTCTAGAGACTGGCTATTGCTCGGAGAACCAGGAAGGACGTAATTACCAGATTCCCTCTCCGAGAAGCAGGGCGTGTGGGTTGAAGCGACTTATCTTCACCCATTCGAAGGGTCTTTCAAATGATAGGTGAAAACCCGTCTCAAAAGTCTGAAAACCGTAATGCCAGTACCACGTAGTCGCTAACCACGCAGAAAGTGTGATATCTCAGCTCTCTAGGCTTCACGCAAGATGCCCCGCATCAGTCTCTACTAACATGCAACCGAACCGCACGCATTGATCTTCCAGTCCAGTTTCAATGTTATCCAAAATGGTCTTGTGGACTGAAAGCCGGCATCCTTGACGCATAAACTGATTCAGTTAGCACGAGTATTTAGTGAGTAAGCACCCTTTTCCGTTAGTGTGAGCGCAAAGACATTCCAAATTAGGAAGTCGCGACGGAAATGACGAAGCCGTTGTTAGGAGGAGATAAGAGATTTGATGATAAGAAATTTGATCCTTTAATAGGACTCATACCGCGAGCGACATGCCGCCCAGAAACCTGTGAAGGGATCTCAATCACGCGCAGTTTCATGACGATGTTACTTTTCTGTCTAGCGCTTTTATTGCTTGTAGCGTTGTACTTGCAGCGCGTGCTTAAAGCCAAGAAGCCACAAAGTCGGGACGTAAGTAATCAATTAAAACCAATTGGAATTGACTTTGATTGGAATAATTGCGAGCCTTATTATCTCCGACCATTCGTGGGAAAGAAAAACTTTAATCCCTCAATGGCGGTTCATAATATTTCTAAGCAGAGAGAGCAGTTATTTCTCATTGAAAAATCCTACCTAGATGCCACGACTCTCCGAAAAGAGCATTTGAAGTCGTTTGAACAAAAGATATTACATTGCAATCAGAGTGAGCGGGCACGAGAAGCCGTGAGAGAATTTTACTCGATGACGGTGGAATTTTTGACGCAACGATATCCTCAGTATTTCAAAATTAGCGCAGACGAGAAAACAGTCAAAAATCTTATAAACTCAAATGTGATGCCCTTGTCTGGTGAAGGGGAAGATGCGATGCATCTTTTAAGAGTATTGACTGCAAATGTTGAGGAGGATATCTTAATTATGTTGAAGGATAACCCTGGAGAGGAAAACGAAGAGTATATATTGCGAGCCTCGTTGACCGGGTCACCCGCTGGCTTTGATCCCTCACACAATTTCGACAAACCGATCTCTTTCATCCATGAGCCTGTTCCGCAATACCAGTCACGCCTAATTTCCCCTATGCATAGGTTTTTTAATAAACTAGAACCTAAAGATTTGTGGCAAAGGGGGAATTGGTCCATTCAAACAAGCAATGTGTCTTTCAAGCTTGAAGACCACCATGGTAGATCGGGTGATGAGATCGGAGAACTAAGCAGGGATCAGCTTGATTTCGAAAATGCGTGCTTCATGAGGTGTGAGAGGCAGTTGCTCACGAGGCTCCCAAAGAGCAGAGCGGTCATAATGTTGGTAAGGACATACTTGACTCCAGTGAAGCAGATCAAGGAAGAAGGCCTCGGGCCTGAGATGGCGAGGGCCATTGAGTCACTTCCTGCAGACCTCGCATTCTACAAACGAAGAAAGTTGTGGGGTAAAGCAGTAAGTGAGTATTTAAAGTCCTCTTGAAAGTTTCGTATATAAAGAGTGCGATGATCCAGAAGATGGCCTGGTTGAGCGCATTTCAATTTTCATTGCTAGTCAAATACAATCACTGTAATGCAACAAAATTGCCTGGGAAAACGCCTACTTCGCCCGTAAGATAGTGTTTCCCGGACCACCAATCCTCGTCCACGAACTCTATATCAACGATTAAGTCGCCCTCTTTGAACCCAATTTCATTGTCCTCCTCCTTATCATAATCGTATTCGGCGATGGCCGATTTCCCTTGTAACTCACTCTCCTGCTGTACCTCTACCAGTTCAAAAGTCGGAGAAGCCATTTCTTCATCCTGTGACTCACTTGATGAATTTGTTAACGTAACATAAGATCCCGGGAACAAGCCTACTTCCGCGGTTCTCTCATTCATGCCAGACCACCATTCTTCGTCAACAAAGTCAATATTTGTAATGACATCTCCCTCCACAAACGATAATTCATTCTCCTCATCTTTGATATAAGCATACAGAGCGACCGCTCTTTTCGAATTGTGTGATTTGAGGCCTTCTTTCTCATCGTGGTCCTTTACCGTGGTGTCAAAATCTTCAGCCCGCGGCGACAGTGATCTCGATGATTCGACAGGGGTAACAGACGGATCCTCTTTTTCCTCACCTGTAGTTTCTGCAGGTAGAGCCTCTTCCCTGAGGTCCGAAGATAGCCCAGGTACAACCATAGCAGTTGTGGGCCTTTGTAAACCCTTGAGTTCCTTTTGCTGTAGCGAGCCACGAGAATCTAACATATGATCTTTTTGTTCCTCGCCTACCGAAAGCTTCGATATCGATACCTCAGCTCCCGTGATATTTTCTTTATCGACAACGTACTTGCCTTTTCTTTGCGCCCAAGCTTGAGCCGGGCTCAAGCCATTTTCGTTGGCATGATTCTGAAACAAACCTCCCAATGATTCTTTTTTGCCTGGTGGAGCAGAGAAGGAGGGCACAGATCCAAATGAGGGCTTGGACCCGAAAGTTGGCTTGACCGAAGACGGAGAGCTAGCACTCGCAGCTTGGTAGCGGGCCAATACCGACGTGGAAGTTTTAGACTTCAGAATTGGGGAACGCTTATCCATAGAATACGATGTTGCATCTGGAACGCCCGGGCTCCTTTTATCTGACAACTTTTGACCAACGGAGGGTGACGATATTGAATCCGACTTTTGTTTCCTCAATTCCTCGATATTGACCTTCGTGGGTATATAAGCGGATGGAACTTCTTCCAATGGCCGAGTATCTAAATCTCTCTCTTCAATCGGCTTTTCTTCTCCCCAGCCATCATCCAGAGCAGATCTCGAAATAGCCGACCTCTCGTTTAGATTTGCAGTGGGTGCGGTATCTGGTTGAATTTCATTAGCTCCGCTCTTGATTAAGCGATTTGGAGTACTTTTCACTTCATTCGGCTTTGAATTCGAGGACAAAGCCAGGGGCTTCACCGAAAATGGTGACCCCTGCATTGTGGTTTTTCCACTTGGCTCTCCAAACGTGTACCTAGCACCTGCGGCTGACCCAACTCTCGCAAGCATCTCTTCGACATCCAAGTCGTCAAAATCTCTTGCAGTAATCTGGACGTGATATCCCGCGAAAAGCCGTGATATCTCGGCAAACATAGGGCCAAAAGTCAACCGCAACTTTGCGGGAGCATTGTCGGGGCACCAGCCCAACAAGATGATCTTGTGCACCTGAGAGCCCGGAACAATCACACGAGCTAGACCAAATTGAACCGTGCCGTCATTGAATTCCTCGACAAATTCATTCAAATCGCCCGAACCGGATGCTGATGCATCGAGTACATTGCTCTTATCCACAGTGAAGATGCCATACGCAGTTTGTGAATTGCCACGAACAATTTTCGTGTAAAGCTCATTGATCTGTTTTGCGTTGGTAGAAAAATCTGCTTGTTGCATTTTTGTGATGTTTTAAATTTGAATTTTGGGTTTTGAGTTTAATTCAAGCTTTATAGGCCCGCATGGCTGCACGGGTGACTGCGGGTGCCGGGAGGGTGCCCAGAGAAGGCTGAGCGGGCAGGCTCGGTGCACACCTCACCGCCAAGACCAGTTTTGGAAGATCGATTTGATTGGTGGCAGAAATTTCAGTCAAATTTATGAATTTAAGAAGCACAAGCGGAGTCAATCCCTAAAATCGGCTATAATAGGGTCGCTTATACGATTTGTTTTCGAAAATAGAATACTTGTATTTCACATAGCCCATCCAAGCAAGATATTTTACTGCGATAACGCAGAAGTTCACCAGACGTCTCATCTTTGTAAAAAAGATAATGTACAAATTTCTCTGCATTTCTTATGTCAAAATTTTTAACCCATAATCTACAATGACTGAACTCACACGCTCTCAAGTAACAAAGCCTCATTTGACTAGCGCATATGTTAGACACCACATCATAACAAACCCAGCAAGGCTTGTGAGGTAACCGTTGACTGCTTCTTTCCCAGGGGATACAAAAAACATATGTGGCTGACTTCGACAACAAACAACAAAGAAGGATAGGTACGCAATCATCAATCCAGCTGAGTAAAATGCAAGACCATCGAAGGATTCGTATCCCATTGCTCCTGCTGCGATCCCTAAAGAGAGCGAGATTACATCCTGGAATCTCTGAAGCTTGCGTACGTTGAAGTTGATGTTGGGTAGGTAAAGCTTTTCGTCAATAGTCTGACGACTGAAGCTTGTTGACATGTTCGATGACTTGACATCGTTTAGATTGGTGTTCCGGAAACGAAGCGCGATACACGCTGAGGGCAAAACCTGCATCATTGCAGCTGCCTGCGACTCCAAGCGCCCCAACCTTTGAGTACGTGTGAACGTAAACGACTATTTACACCAGTTTCTCCAGCATCACATCCAAATTAGTAAAATGGCAAGCCCATCTCACATTGAAGAGTTGAAAAGAGAATTGATTGATTATCCAGAAAAGTGTGAGTACAAACTCAACAAAGACGACAAAAAGCAGTTGAGGAAACTTTTGTTCAAGACTATTTCGTGCGGTGGTATCTACCTCAATTGGCTCTTTCCCTACCTTGCGCAGGATTGTGAAAAGTTAGAAGACATCTTGGATAACGAAGCGCAGTGGCTGTTTGAAGGATACGACGTCATATTAGCTCGAAGAGAAAATTTCCAAACTTCTGGTACGCATGCTGTGTATCATGTGAATCTGCCTTGCGCAAGAATCTTTCGGCGAGGCGAGCCAATTTACAAATGTTTGACGTGCGGATTCGATGAAACTTGCGCTTTATGCTCTCATTGTTTCCAGGCGGAGCAACATCAAGGTCATATTGTTCATATCAACATTTGCCAGCGCGAGAATGGTGGCGTCTGCGATTGTGGTGACCCAGAGGCATGGGTGGGCCACTTCGCATGCAAGTACGCTCTTAATGACCATGCAAATGACGAAGGGAATGCTGGCGATATCCCAGCAGATTTGAAAGAAAGTTTCAGATTGACTATGAGCGTGTTGCTCGACTATATCATCGACGTAATGTCACAAAGTGACCCTCAACTACATCCTTTTGAAAAAACTGCGTCGGAAAAGGGAAACAAATCGATACACAATACACTCGATCCTCAAAGGTATTCATATGATGGGATGGCCTCACGTGATCGAGGCAAACCAAGCGAGACTTTCGCACTCATGGTCTATAATGACCAAATACGCCATTTTCGAGATGCCGTTCAAAGGATTCACTTGGCGAGCAGGAAAGTGCCAGAGTTTGCAACCATGGTAGCAGAAAAAATCCAAACGCATGGGCGAGCTACAGTTGTGCGCTCGAAAGACCTTGGTGTACTTACAGAGAGGCAACGCACACTCAGTCTCACGGGTCTTACCTCCTGCATTCGAAATGCCCGAGATGAAGTTCGGGAAGACATATGCGAAACAATTATACTATGGCTAAGCATTTTGACACAGCGAGATTGCTTCAGATCAAGCCAGTCGCTCAAAAATATACTTTGCCTTTGCTTTTGTGACAAATGGAACCCAGGGTTCCTGGATCAACTGGCTCATACGGAGAGGGACTCTCAAAAAAATGAAATAAGCTCCGCGCTCCATATACCCAACGTGGACTGTCTCGGTCAGGGGAGCAACGAAGCCTCGCATTGGTTCTTCAAGCCTACATTGTGGGATCTAGATGTCCAGTTGTGCGAAGAGTGCGACTATAACCTTACGCACGATGACTTCATCTCCACGGGATTTCGGGGTTCTAGGTTCCAGTACTTTATCTACTTCGACATTCGTTTTTGGAAGTCTATCCGGTCGGAGCTTCACGACCTATATCTAACATCCCTTGTCACTAATTTGAAATACAAGAAGCTTTTTGCGTGTCAATACGTGGACATTTACCCCATTGTGGCAGAGCTATTTCTTACAGTTGACGGCGAGCCCGAGTTGAATATTATGTCCAAGCTTTCTTCTCAGCTCTTCACATGTCCCTCTCATTCAACAGCTATTATCCATCACGGTGATGTTTCAAGAATTTTTCTGACAATATTCAATTTTTTGAGGAGTGGACACGTGGGAGCGGATTCTATAACCCTCGAAAATGCGAATAAACTCTCTATGAAAAGTCTCAAGAATCGGCGCTGGGGTCAAATCTTTTTTGACATCGGATATATCTTGAGCAGAGGCAAAGACAGGGAGCTCATATTGACAAGCAATATAATTCCTATGGCTTGCGATATTTTGGGTCTTTTCCAAGGAAGACCTGTTTTGAGGAGAGAAACAGAACATCACGTCGAGTACGAGAGTAGCGATTACACCGCTTTTTTCCATGCAATCCTGGTCGTTTATCAATTTGCTGAATACATCTCTCTATCAATCACCAACTTGGAGTCAAACCAAAGAAGACTCATATCACTGAACGCGATTGATTATGTGATACGATATCTTCTACACCTTGAATGTAAGGCGGACCGAGGTACACACATGGAATACAACGAGGCTGACTATGGGTCAAATTTTGAAGGATTTGGTCGCGAAAATGGGAAAAGTTCTGAGGTAGCCAAAATGAGCTTTCTACACCCACTTCATTCTTTCCTTTCGTGGCTAATCGAGTTCTCTAATTTCAGCTTCGGTGATCAGTTCTTGAGCCTCATTCACTCCACTATCAATGAAGTCTTGTTATCAAGCCCTGAACTCGGAGACTTCGAGGCTTGCGTTCAAGTAATCTTCAAATACCCTGTACAAACAGTCGTATTAGCTTCCCAAATAAAGTCTGGATTTTGGGTAAGAAACGGATTTAGTGTACGGAGCCAGCTTCAGCTATACAAAAGTACCAGTTTGCGTGAGCAGGGCTATTTGAGAGACTTATTTCTCATTCAGGTTTTCACCGTTTGCTCCACCCCGGATACTGTAATGGCCGTCTTCTTGAAAAAGTGGCTATTGTTAGAATGGGCCCTCGACGATTGTGTTTCCTGTTCTGTGTATGAGCCAAGTATTCTTCCATACATACTCGAGGAATGTCTCAGCTTCTTTTTGCACATATTGACCGAGGACGTTTTTCTAAGAGGTCTCACGACCGAATCCACCAAATATCTTCAGATCAAGAACGAGGTCATTCACAATTTGTGTTTTGGTCCTATGACATACTCTGCGTTGTGCGCTCAAATACCAGAGCATGTGTTTATGGAAAAGAAATTCGACACAGCTCTCGATGAACTAACTCTGTTCAAAACGCCAAATTCACCAAAAGACACGGGCACATATAGTCTCAAAGAAAAGTATTTTGATGAAGTCGATCCTTATTACTTCAATTACACAATCAATAAGAAGGACGATGCAATAAAACTATTGAAGGACAGAATCCACAAGACTGCAGGTATTCCGTATGGTGATATTGCAATCAGCCCGCGAAGCAAGGATGTCAAGAGCTACGGAATTTACAAATATCTAGGGAACTTCACGACGTCGCAAATTTTCATGAGACTTTTGGTAAAAATCACAAACCACATTCGCTTTGAGGGACCTGGAAAGCTAGATGGGTTACTCGATACGGTTCTTCACCTCATTCACGTCTGTTCCTTAGAAAATTTGGTTGACTTTTCTCGATATGGCTCAGTATTTCAAAGCTGTTTTGAGACCAAATTTGATCAGGAAACGTCCCTAGGTTCTATCCTATACGTCATGCTACTAAACGTCGAATTCAAAACGCACCATGCAAAGCTAAGGGCAATTTTTGACAGCTTTAGAGTCATTCATACAAATCTAGTGGATGTCATGCAGTGTCATATCAAAAACTTTGATGCTGAGCACTTTGATGAAGTGATGAATGCATCGTGGAACGAGAATAAGGACGAGCGAAAGAAACGAATTGCAAAGGGGAGACAAGAAAAACTTATTGCAAAGTTTAAAAAGCAACAGACCCTGTTCTCCAAGCTCAATAACGTGATAAGCGATTGCAGCGACATTGAGATGACGGAAGAAGAGGAGGGATGGAAATTTCCCGAGCCTCATTGCATTCTTTGCCAGGATACAGCAGAGAGTGCTGGCCCTTTTGGGATTATTACCCACATCTCTAAGACTGCGGAGTTTAGACAAGTTCCATTCGACAACCCCTATTGGTTCCTCAAGGCTTTTTCTGATCCTGTCAAGAGAAAAACACGTGGCTCATGGAAACTGGAAGAAATTCATTCACAAAAGTGGCTTTCTTACATGGAAAATATCACAAAAGAGAACGTAATCGGACCAGGATTTACCGATCAAAAATGCGTCCACAGCAACTTGGTTTCTCTGACATGTGGGCACGGCATGCACTTTCAATGCTACACGCAATATTTGTCGAGTAGCAAATCTCGTCTGAATCAAATCACTAGGAACAACCCGGATAACGTTGAACACAGGGAATTTCTTTGCCCTTTGTGCAAAGCAATAAGCAATATGTTCATTCCGATTCTTTGGTCATCGAACAATCGCTCTTTATCGAACTTTGTCGAATCGGTGCCTCATCTCCAAAATCCTTTCGATTCCGTTTTGGAACAAAGCATGCGTGACACTTCGTGGCTTCTGAAGTTTTCTCAACAAGCCACTGAGGACTTGGTAAAGTTTTCACTTTTGACAAATTCGGCCAAAGAAATGATTGGTATCTCAGCGGCGAGTTCTGCTACACAAAACCAGCAACAATTCAAAATGCTACTCACCAATATGTGGCATAATTTATCGCTGTTGAGCTTTCCCCAAATTTTGAGAGCTGATAGTCCCAAAGTTTTGGTGAATAGCATAAAGTCTTGTGAGATTTCTTTGAGAGCCACCGAAGTCAATCCTCGTATGGTGAATCACCAGCTTTCGAACAATAATTTAGTCAATTTGCGAGCTTTGAACGAGTTTCGTATCACTAGCTTACTCTCGAAGTTTTCAAAGAGTTTCCATCCCCAGGAAAAAGGACAATTTGACGCTCAACTCAAATACATTGCGACTTTGCAATCGCTCACCGCAGGTTTTTTCAACACCACAATTATTGACTCAGACTTTTTTGAGATATTGGTGTCCCTCTTCCCCGTGCCTTCTGCGTCCATCACGTTCAATGATGTGCTTAGATCTTGCTTTTTGGGTACAATAATACAAAACCTTCACATAATTGTCAGGCAGGTGATCAATCATGCATTCTACTCGAATGAATTCTTTGACCTACTTGATATACCTTACTCGGAAGGAATCTCCGAGTCCGATGCTTGTGTCGCGCTACAAGCCTTCGAGGCATTGAGAATCGCTCTGCGCTTGACTAGTCGCAATGTCTCCATTGTCAATCATCCACACTTTGGTCGAGTTATTTACTCTATGTTGTTGAAATCCGTCACTCCATTCTTGAGAAGGTCAGCCATCTACACGTATGTTTGCTGTGAAAACGTCGATGATGCTTCAAAGAAGCTCGACCGAGACAATGTTTTTGAGGCCGACGAAATTTGCTCTTTCCTTCACATCCCTGACTTGGCAGATCTTTTGAGATTGATGTTAAACACAGGTGAAGAGAGCTCGTGGGAGGCGGGTATCTTTTCCTCCTTTAAGGGCTACTTGATGAGCTATCACGAAAAAGCCCTGTCAGGAGAACTTACATCCCCCAGGATGATGGAATATCCTGGGGATATCAGACTTGTCGATCTACCAGAGCGACTAGACAAGTTTTTCACTGAGTACTATTACCTGGACAAATACAGGCATCCGCATTTGAGAATTGACAATCCCGCTATATGCTTGCTTTGTGCGGAAGTGGTCGATGCTCAAAAGAGGGCATTTGGATCGCCATTTGGACAATGCTCCACGCATTTGTTGAAGGAGTGCATCAGCAATGTAGGAATGTTTCTTCTCCCCAAAGACAAGTGTTTGGTTCTTTTGCACAAGAATGGTGGCACGTTTCATGATATGCCGTACTTCGACCTTCACGGTGAACCTCCTTCAGAAAACAAAAAGGGCAGAACACTCCACTTGCTGAAGCTGGTATACGATGACTTCATCAAAACTTCATGGTTGCAACACAGTGTGCCAAATTTGATAGTCCGAAAGCTTGATAGCGTGATTGATGCAGGTGGCTGGGACACACTATGAATCAATGTTGCCGTTGATATAATTTTCGCGTGCTTCAAGTAATTGGGCAAATATATTATATTTATTATCCCGAGTAATCTGAATATGAATTTGCCTCGAATGACGAAAAATAAACTATTCACGAGACATAACGTCACGGATAGGGTTCCCGCGCGCGCGCAGTTTCCGCGCACGCGATACGAAACGCGTTTCCAGAAATTCTTCTAATTTTCAATCACGCGTCATGAATTTGCTTTTGCCTGTACCGCCTCCATTTTTGAGCGAGGAGAAGAAGAGAGTCTGAATTGCCGCCTGAGCCCACAAAAAGGGCGAACACTGTTTTTTTGCGTGCCGCTGCAGCCACTTTTACCGGGGCTGAATCGATCATGCGCCTTTGGCTACGCGACGTGTTGCATAGCTCTCCAACACGCTTGAGATTGATGAATTTACTTTGGCTTGAGGATATCTTTTTACCCAGATAAAATCTCTACATTTTTCAGGGCCTAGGTGCTCAGGGTTGTTGGTGTGTGAGTTATGGCGGACTTTTCGCTCGCGCTGCACAAATTTGGTCAAAGTTTTTTGTGCAAAGGACTCTAAAGGAGCTGTGCGCAAGTACTCGATTGTATCTCATTCGTGATTTGACTTGGTAAACAGAGCTAGAGTCAAAGTGGGGGTCTCAATGATAGCCCGTTCATTGCCGGAGAAAAAAGACTTAATACGGAATTTTCTGGGCCATAAGTCGATGTTCCAGGTTCATATGCTCGTTTAAGTCAAGAGATTACCGCTGGAAAATATGGCGTTCCCCAAGGAGATTAAATGCATCAATGCGTGGGAAGGAGTTCTTCGCGCGTGGGTTCAAAGGGAACACCTCCTCATAGTGTTGCCAAAACAAAAAAAATCATGCGCTTTCTGCATCTAGTAATTGATTGAGCTTCAAGGCTACAGGCTTGGTTACTTTCAGCCAACAAAATGTCATCAACACGCTCGAGATACAGATCGATCTACAGACAAGTTCTCGAGCACAATCGGGAAGGATATCGCCGTGCTCAGCGCCAAGAACCCCGGAATTTGACGATTTATTGAGCCAAATGGACAACGCTATCCACTAGCTTGTCGAGCCGTTAAATTTAAAACAAACGACGCCTCAGAACGCTTGCCGCCATTGGCTCGTTGCGCATATCACTCAAAGCCGCACAACTTGTTCTCGAATATCCTCGCTAAGAATAGAAGGAAAATAATCAAAAAGAATGTTTTTGAAGAGCGTATAAGCGAAATAGCAGGTTCTAAGCTCCACGAATAATAAAAAACAGATCTGGCCTCGTTACACGCTCAAAAGTCGAAAAAGTCAGAAATTCGCAACCGTTCCAATGAGGGTTCATCGCTACGTAAGCGAAACACCAGAAGGCATGAAACTTGTTGAGGTTTTGGATGCACCAGAGTAACCTAACGAGAATCTATCACTGAGTTTAGATTTTTAAGATTATGGACTTTTTACAATCATCTTTGCAATTAAGTATTTCGCAGCCGCGCGAGTGCGCGGGAACCCTATCCGTGACGTTACTATTAATTTTCATATCACCAAGAGGTACTATGGGCGTCTATAATATAGCTAATAATATCTTATTATATATTACTCTTTAATGCGGCGGAAAGTGAGGCTGCCCAGTGGACGCTGCGTGTCTTAAATCTTGACTAAACTGTAGTAACTCAGCATTTCACGCATTCATGGGCCCCGCCACTCACATGCTTCGGGCCTACTGGATGCGTGGACTAAAACTCCCAAGAACTTTCAATTTGAGACAGTCGAATCGAGCCATTCAGAAGTCTTCGAGTCGCGACAGTAATCAATCTTCGATTGAAGCTCAAGACCTTAAAAAATGTACGCCGATCTGGAGCGATAATACGATGTAAAAGGATCAGGACAAGAGGGCGCCAAACCAGTAGGTTAAAAGCAGATGTGGGATTGAAAGGGATCACGAAATTCGACAAATAGAATCGTTTCTGGTATGGAATTCTGGGACGTGTTTAATATTGTAGTGAAGAGTAGGCTAAGATGAGCCCCGTACCATACTATTCAATTTGGTGATAGGCTTGTATAGGTCTTTCTCGTCAGTGGTAGCTATGAGTTTTCCCCTAAATTGTGAAAAAGTCCACAAGGAACGCGTAAAGACTCCCTTTTTGTAGTGATTTTGCAATTTTGAGTCCTCACTGGCTGGACCAAGTGTATGAAAGCCCGGTGCACTAACCCCCAGAGTCATCGAACTTCCGGACGGAAATATCATGACATATTATGCATAGTTGATATATGATATAATATGAATGAAGCCCGAAAGTTTGATAGTCGTAATACTCCATAATACAGTCAACATCACCATGACTAAAAGCACTGGTCAAGGGTGAAGGTTTAAATCGTTTAAAACTTAAGCACTGATTCCCTCCAATGAGGCGATATATACAGTGAGACCTGCTTATAAGGATCTTGTTTAGCAAGATAAACCTAACTTTAT
>ERZ794936.484-NODE-484-length-18941-cov-5.108228_pt1 | contig 18941 bp, 11 predicted proteins | sample MGYA00511083_ERZ794936 | MGnify/ENA primary metagenome ERZ794936 (study PRJEB30137, sample SAMN04331409) | food metagenome | isolation source: Y2 must sample point D1 replicate A | place: Australia: South Australia | collected 2014 ... | reverse complement strand
TGTTCAATATAAGATTAGGCACTACCTCTAAGTTTTACACAGTACCAGCAGTGAATGCACAGCAGCCTGAAGCGCAGTAATTATCTCCGACAGTCAAATTGATCACGTGCAAAGTTGCTTTTTATCATGTGTAGCGTTTTTAAAAATAACTAATTGTTTTCGTCTTAGATTCGAGGTTTTTGGTTCTTTCTCTTTTTAAAAGATGAGTTTATACAGCCAGCACTTTTGAAAATATTACTTCCTCAACCATAGAACATAGATCAAGATGAGCATTCTGCCCAACTTTGAATCAAGTGCATTAGAATCAAATGCTTTGAAAACAAAGCGTTCTGATGTCACTGAAGTAGGTGAAAAGAGACAAAGAGTTGAAGAAAAGCCAACATTTTCAGAATACATAAAAGATAAACTTATAGACAGCAACAAATTGGAACATGAAAAAGACAGTATAAAATTGAATAAATTTATCAACATGACTCTATTAGAACAGATTTACTTTCCAGAGTTAGTCGAAAAAAACGTACCCAAGAAAGACAAGTTTTTCATACAATTGATATACAACATTCAAACTTCAAACACTCCACCCAAGCAAAGAAAAAAGAATCAAAAGAAGATCATTACCATTGTTAAAGAAAACATTGGATTATTAGCACCTTTTGTTGATAAATCAATGGGCATAATTCTTGAGCCTGATTTCAACAATGCGAGGTTTCATCTTTTTAAAACTCTAGCAAATATTCTGGATGTGATAGATTTAAATGAGCTTATAGAACAACAAGGTTATTTGATGGAAAAAATTTGGTTAATGTTAGTATTTTTGATCATGAGTGATAATTCAGAAACAAAAGACCTTCAAGATGATATAATCACTAAAAAGCAATCACAGCAAGAAGATATGAATAGTGTATTGGAAAACGAGAGCAAGCAGATCATCAAGAAAGTCTACAAAAAAATAGGATTTAATAGCATTGTCAAGTTATTTAAAAAGCACATCAATGATGAAACAATGGCTGACTCCATAGCCATGTGCATTTCTCTATGTGATTCCAATGACCATGATGTTTTAAGTTTTATTAAAATGGCTATGGAAAATGACAAGCTGGGAAACGTCAGATTCATTGGGTGTAAGAGTATCTTCTACTTATCTGCTAATACTTCCACTCAATCTGAACTAGATATTACGTTTTTTCTTTCATTGATATCGAAGATGTTGCTGGATCCAGATTTAAAAAACAAATCAGTTGCCATATTGACTACAAATTTGATCATTTCTAAAGACAAAAAACAAGTGTTTGATGTTTATGAGCAAACAGTGTTAAATAATATTACCAATCAGGTTCAGCATGCAAGAGGTAAACTTAGGGAATATCACCTAAGAGCTATGAGTTCACTTTTGCCAATGATGGATCAGGAGAACTTGAAAATATACGGAGAAATTATTCTGAAGTTCTGTATGGAATCATTGGGAGCTGTATTTGATGAAAAATCAAAAACGTACAAGAAAAAGAATGAAAAAGAACAAGGTTTGAAGAATCAAAATGAGGATTTTAAAATCACAGTTTTGTTGGTAATCCAGAATTTGTATAAACTCGAAGATTCCTCAGATGAAACTTTTTTCTTCAATAGTAACATGAAGATGTTTTTGCTACATATCTTCTTTGAGAACTTTTGGACTAGACATACTGCTTTGTCTTCTGCAAAGTTAATTAATACTGTGCAATTCACAACTAACACCATGTTTCAAAAAGTCAACACTGAGCTCATTTTTGAGCATTTTGTTGAATGTTTAAAAGACAACCTTGAGGTTTTAAGGGAAATGGTAGCTTGGGGTATAGTAAAGATGCTAAATTCTGAAGATCAGATGAATTTAGTGATCAAGGAAGAAACTGAAAGAGTAATCATTGATGCCTTATTGTTCAGCTTTCAAGACCAAAAATCGGATAACCAGTGCTACGTAAGGTGTTTTGATGTTTTGGCTGTTAAATTAGGTACTAATTTTAAACCATACCTACTTCCCATAATCAGTACTTGCTTGCAATTGATGAGTCACAAAAATTCATCAATGAGAAAGAACGCAGCCAATTTAGCTTCAAGATTAGTTAAGACTTGTAAAGCCTTAGATGAACAAGGTTTGATATACAAACTTGGTGTAGTATTTTATGAAAATTTGGGTGAGCCTGTAGGTGAAGTATTGCAGTATGTTATCAAGTGCATTCATGAAGTACTGCTTTCCATTGAAGATATAAAAAAATTGGAACCTCCAGTAACCCAATTACTTCCTGCTTTAACCCCTATCTTGAGAAATCCCTACTATGGAGTTTCTTACAACTTGCTGAACATTATAACATTGATTTCGGAAAAGTGCTCAGATATGATACCTCCTAGGGAATGGAACAGAATATGCAATGAGCTTTTAGAACTGTTTAAAACTCCAATCAAAGATCTTCGTATAAAGGCGAATGATACTTTTGGGGTGATTGCTGCAGGTGTAGGTCCTCAAGATATTATAGGAACACTTTTGAATAATTTAAAAATGTCTGAGAGACAAATAAGACTGTGTTCATCCATTGCATTAGCCATTGTTGCCAAGTCATGTGGTACATATACTGTTTTGCCTGTTTTGTTAAAGGAATATAGCACTCCAGATACAAACATAAAGAATGGTATACTCAAGGCATTGGCTTTCATGTTTGAGTATGTTGGTGAGGAATCAAAAGACTATGTGTATCTTGTTGTGCCTATGATTCAGCATGCATTGACAGATAGAAATGTTGTGTTGAGACAGACTGGAGCCACCGTTGTAAGATCACTTGCTGTCTCTTGTAAAAACTGTGATTGTGAAGATGCCTTTGTGCATTTCTTGAGTTTGCTGATTCCCAACATTTTTGAAACCTCACCTCACGCCATTGAGAAAATTAGACCAGCTATAGATGGTTTGAGAGTTGTTATTGGAACAGAAATTCTGATGCAGTATATGTGGACAGGACTGACTCATCCCTCTAGTGCTGTAAGAAATGCTTATTATGCAGTCTACAATGAAATTGCAAAGGAAGAAAACGAAAGACTTGTTCCTTTGTATCCATTGAACGATATTCCAGAGCTAAAACATATTTTATAAAAAACAAAAATGTATATATGAAAAGATTAATCAGATGCTTAAGAGCTTTCTGCACCTTCCTCAGATGTTTCTTCTTCTTCGCTGCCAGTTTCTTCATCGTCATCGTCTTCTTCTTCGCTGCCAGTTTCTTCATCGTCATCATCTTCTTCTTCGCTGTCAGTTTCTTCTTGGTATACAATTTTTCGTACAACTTTCTTTTGAGGAGCTTTATAAACGTTGTCCTCAGCAAAGAAATCCTCCATGGTCTTCAATTTATAATCTTTTCTATTTTTTACTGAAACAAAATCATCGGTTCTTATTAATCTGGTATTATTATTGAAGTCTTTTTTCGCAAATGAAGATGGAACATCATTACTCAAGCTATGTTTTTGGTAATCTTCTGATGATATACTGACGCTCTTTTGCTCAAAGTCATAAACTTTCACCTCATCTTCCCTTTCTTTGCTCATGTCTTGAGCATCTGCAAAGTCAATGGCTTGTAAGCTCTTGGTAACGTATAGAGGGATACTCTCACTAATTTCCATATAATTCAAAACAGTCTTAGGTGCTTGTAAAATCAACTGGCAAATCTCCTTACCACAATTATTTAACAATCCATTTAAGTACCTGGCTCTGTCAACTATTTCATAATCTGGATCAAATTTAGATAATGAAATTAAATCATCAAACATTTGTTTGTATACGTTATTTTCAGGCTCGTCTCCTTCCAACGAACTCTTGTAATTGGTATACAATTTTGCAGCCAATGTTAAGATTTGAAGTCTTACTCGTGGATCTTCATAAGCAAAGGTATGCAAGATTTTCTTCAACAATTGTGAGCCCAGTTTTATGTTTTGAAGAGAATAATCGGCAACCAACCAAATAATACCAGCTTTAGTTTCAGGAAACAAATCGTCTCCAAATACTTTAGATGCTTCGTTGGACTTTGTTAATAGAGCTTTGGTCAGTAAGTATACTGCAGGAAGGTTATCCTGAACTGAGTTGTTTGATGTGATTACTCTTAATAACGAGAACGCAGCATTGTTGACTTCAGGATATTTCTTGCATGATGAACTTTTCATATAGGTTACCATCCACGCCATGGCTTTTGTATTCAATTTGGAATCAATATTACAACATTCAATTATTCCATATAGAGCAGTGGCTCTTATTTTTGGTGAAAAGTTAACTATTTTGGCGTATGTTTGAAGTAAAGAGAACACTTCTTCAACGCTGCTTTCAGTTAAATTAGAAACAATAATTTGAAGCTTCAAATATTGAATTTTTTCGTTGTCTCTAAAGCTTGATAAGCCAAAATGTTTATGATGATTTGCAAATAGATTCTTCAACCCATAAGTGTCTGATGAACTAATCTCTAAAATATATTCTAGGATTAAACTCTCAGCCTCATTGTAGTTCTTATTCATAGCAAGCAAATTCAAAAATGCATCTATAATTATGTCTTTGTTTTCTGTTGATCTATGGGTAATTAATACCTTTAAAGCACCAAATGTCTTGGTACTTGAAGAATTTTCTATAAGAATCTTATCTAAAGATTTATTGAAACAAACAAAGTCTTCAGAGGTTGGCAATACAAACTTTGAGTTGTAAAGCTTGAATATGTACATTAAGTCATCAAAACAATAATCTTCAAACAAGTCCATGTTATTGACAAATCTTTTATAGTATCCATGCAGTATAGCCAAAAACTTCTCGTCTTTGATTATCAAATCTTTTAATAGTGATACACAGGAAGATACAACTTCATAATTGGAGTCTCTTATAATTCCCTTCAAAATATCACTTAAATCCTGATCATTTATCCCATTTTGTTCCCAACATGATCTGAAAGTCAATGCAAAAGTTCTTCTAACAACAGGATCAAAATCTCTTAACATGTCTTTTGAAAACTGTAGAATCAAAGGCACGGCAGCCTTTGACTTAAACTTGGACAATACAATCAACGCCAACTCCCTGGCTTGTGAGTCTTTGCTGTGAAGCAACTGTTGCACTGAGTTCATTGCCAAGTATGCAGCAGAAGATTCATCCAAGGGCATATAAGTGATTAAAAAATCAAAGCACAGCTTTTTAGTTTTTAAATCTTGACAGTTCACGTTTTTTAAAACATAAGTGTATAATCCCATGGCTTTTTCGTTTGTTAAAAGCCCTGTTGACTCTTTATATATGATAGCTTTCATTGCATTTTTTAATTTAACTTCGTTGTTGGAATCAAGAAGTTCTTTTATCTTTTTGATTGACATTTTCTTCTGATCCGTTGACGAAAACGCAGATGAACCTGCACCTCCTAGTTTGTTAGACGCAGCAAACCCTACGTCTTCCAACGTCAAATCCTTCAAATTGTAGAAAGTGGATTGTAACATGTTTGGTTGTTGTTGCTTGCTTACTATATCCTATGTGGTTAAACCCTTAACAATTAACACTTATGAATTGTGGGTTGTTAGAAATTTGGCGTTAATACACATGTTTTTTTTTCGAAGAAAAGAAGCTTTAGTTGTCTTTCGGAGATAACGCAACTCTGTGTAGCGCTTATTCAATGCACGTGACCTATATCTTTGAAGCATCAAGCAACAATATATACACACTATATACGGAACGAAGTAGTTACTATCAATGTACCCAATGTTCTATGGATTTCATTTAGATAGTCCATAAACTCCATCAATTGGGCATACTCCAGCTGCGTTTTCTCCAAAGACTTTGACAGATTGTTCAATTTGCTTTTTCGCGTGAGTTCAATTATCTGAGGTTCATCATAGATACTCAGAAAGGTCAAATTATCTATGATTATAGCTAATAGATTGAAGTCTGTTATATCAAGTTTCAAGAAATGCTTGAAAAAATCAGCTATGGTTGTGGGAGACGATAGGAACAATCTAAAAAATTGAAGAACTTTTAGAAAAATTGGTTTATCTTCGTGTTCCAGGCTGTCTAATATCTTCAAAAGTGGTATCCGAAGAACTGCTGTAATTCCTTCAATTTCAATAAAGTTCTCAGATGTTTTATGCTGATTTTTGTTGATTTTGGCATTCCAAGATGAACTTATATCAAATATGAGGATTAAATGTTGGATATTTTGCTCTTTACTCAAATCTGATTTGTTCCCATTGTGGGCCTTAGCCACCCCATGAAGCTTAGATAAAATAAAGTCTTGGTACTCGAGATTCAATCCATTTTCTAGAGTTATATGCGTAAAGTGGTTAAGCGTGGATTTATTAGGAAATGATACATTGAAGTTACAATTCTCCGTATCAAAGACCGTTTCTTGGTTCTTAAAGGTCTGTTTCAAATCTAGATCAAACACATTGTACTTCTTGAACTTTAAAATGTCATTCAGATCGTAGAAGAAGCATTTATCTAGTATCTCCATCGGTATAATCGTCTCTGTTCTTGAAGAGGGTACACCAGATTTGTTGCCTAAAAGGGGAATGATGAAAAGTCCGAATATGCGTTTAAAACTCGGGGGTGCGCTTTGAACGCATGACTTGTTTTTTCTTCGTCTTTTAGCCTAAACGAAATATAGCCAACGATTGAAACCAACTAGAGGAATACAGTATGGATACAGTCAAGAGTGAGCCTACTTTGCACATTTCTAAGCGTAACAGTTTTTTGCCTAAGGTGAAATATTATTATAGATCAACTTGTTCGATAATATTGCTAGGAACATGTGCTTTCTACGGGATCTTTGCTTCTATTTACTATAACATCAAGGGAACAAGACAACTGGGTCAATACGCGACTGCAAAGGCATATGCCTTGGTTATGAAGAAATTTTTGGGTATTGAAGTGAAAGTTGAAGGAAGAAAATATTTGGAAACGAGTTCTCCGTGTATTTTCATTGCCAATCATCAATCTGCCTTGGATATCTTAGTTCTTGGAGAAACATGGCCTAAAAAATGTGTTGTCACTGCCAAAAAGGCCTTGAAATATGTTCCGTTTTTGGGTTGGTTTATGTCTTTAAGTGGTGCCTTGTTTTTGGATAGATCCAATAGATCTAAGTCCTTGGGTACTTTGAACAATGGTATTAAGGAAATTATTGACATAAAAGGCTCAATCTGGATGTTTGTTGAAGGTACCAGATCCCATACCACAAAATTAGAAATGTTGCCTTTCAAAAAGGGAGCTTTCTGGTTGGCCAAAGACAGCAATTTGCCTATTGTTCCTGTTATTATCAGTAATACATCAACAATCAATAACAACAAGTTGAAGATCTTTAACCAAGGAACAATCCACGTCAAGGTATTGGAGCCAATTTCCTTGAAAGACGTTCAATCAAAAGAAGACATGAATGCCTTTGTTGATAAAGTTGAAACTTTGATGGTTAATGAATTGAAGGATAATGTGGGCTATGCTACTCCAACCTCCTTCGAAACAGGCCTGCCAAAGGAATATGCTCCATGAGTTGGTGAGAGTTTTTTTTTCATTCAGTGATTTTATAGAAAAAAGAAAAAGACACTCAACAAGTATATAACCATATATAACCATGTATAATCATATATAACCATGTATAACCATGTATGACCATCATACACGTTGAAGCTCTCTTCATGCTCATCACGTGCCCAGCGGAGATAAACCACCAAGTTTTGTTCACGCCGTGTGCGGCTGTTTCTGGCTTTTTTGCAGCGAAAAAAAAGCCCTTTGGTGATGGAGAAAATTTTTCTCGTGGAAAATTACGCTTCGGCAAGGAAAAAAAATTTTCATTTTTCCAATGATTATCGATGTTTTGAGATCTATTTGGTAGAGAATACATTGATTCTATATGAAAATTGAGGTAACAGACCAAATAAAAGTATCTATAGGATAAGTACATTAAGTTAGTATTGATAACTCAATTTTTTTTTTGTAGAAAAAGGGTGATTTGATTAGTTTTAAAGCTGAATAAAAACGATATTTTTTTTTTTTTTTGTAAGTAAACAAAGCACATCGAAAAAGTTTGAACTAAATAACCTTGGTTTTGATTGCATAAACACTTTTAAATTAATTGACAAAAGGGAACAGATTATGAAGCTTTGATAACAGACTTTGAATTGATAATAATGAATAACACCAACAGCCAATACAACTCTACTGAAAGTAGCATTAGAAATATGGAGATGAACAAATCAAATTCATCGAAAAATATAGAGTCTGAATCATCTAGCAGCAGCAGAGGATCAATGTTTTTGAACAAGGTAGTCTTACCTCCATTGGCGCAACAGCTGACCAACCAACATATCATCCAGCCACATGCTAGCACTTATAGATATCCACAAAATAGCAGCACAACTGAGTCTCCCTTGTGGAGCATAGTGAAAAAACAAAGACCAGTGGAGACAAACAATGTATTCACAAACTATCCAGGCAGCATGGACGATTCGCTGGCAGCAGCTAGGTTAGTGGTAAACTTCAGCAATACACAACAGCCACACGGATTTCATAATAGCAGCTCTAACCTCCCATCTATGGGTACCTTTGCTCCAACTGGATATAACAGACAAGATGCTATACCAAGACCAGACACAGCAGCAAATGAAGGGAAGTTGAATAATGTGATGGTTCAAGAACGGGAGAATAACGGAGTAAAAGATAAGCTTAAAAGCGAAGACATTCCTGTGAAGAAAATCAGCAAACCAAAGAAAAAAGAGAAATGTATGGTATGCTCTGAGATGTTTTCTAACTTGAAAACACACTCTGCTTTGCACATGGACGTTGAGAAAAGACCTTTTAAATGTTTGTTTTGTTCCAGAGGTTTTGCGAGAAACAATGATCTGCAAAGACATCAAAGAAAGCATCTTTTGGAAAAAAACTTAATGGACGTCAATAGTGGACTAACCAAGAAAAAAAATACCAAAAATGTATGTGCAACTGATCTAGGATTTAAATGTCCATTTTATGAAAATAAAGAAGAACTGCAACCGTTTGGAAGTGGCCATGAAAACATTGATGAAGAAGATTATGTGCCTAAAAGATGTCATTCAACAGGGATCTTTACCAGATGCGATACCTTTAAGAATCACTTGAAGGCCTTGCATTTCAGATATCCAAAGGGAACGGTAAGAAAAAACAGAGCCAATGTATCAGGATTTTGTAAGCACTGCTCTATGCAATTTGAAAACTGCAAGATATGGGCTGATGAGCATGTATTGAAGGGGAAGTGTAACAATAATAGACCGTTTAAAAATTATATGCTGGTAAAAACCATTCCTATAAGTGGTGTTGATAAGAACCAAAACGTTCTTCTTGTTCAGCAAAGAGAAGATAGTCCTGCTGTGTCTGTGGAGCGTGTGCCTACGTCCGCAAGTGTTTTAGATTTAAACAATTTATAGATTAAATATTATTTAAAAAAAAAAAACTCCATGAAAAGAATATTGATACTTTGGAATTTGAAAGCAAAATAAAAAGGACATTTGCTCTTAAACTTGTCTTGATTAACTGCTTAAAATGTTAACACCTTATGTTCTAATTTAAGCTTCTTTTTAATGCTGTTTTTGAATATTACAACCATAATCGATACGTACATAATTTTTTTTTCTCTCCCCCCCCCCACGATTAGCTGTATTTTGCCAAATTCCTCGCTGTAGATAACATGAATCCAATTTGATAAAACTTGAAATGAATAGAAACTAAACTCCCAATCTACAGCTGCATTTCAAAAATGATATGATACCATTGCTCCAGCTCATAGATAATTATAGCCAATAACTGTTGTGACATATATATCAGTTAATTACCACCATTTTCCTCCTCTTTCTAACAACAATAGTTAGATATTTAGCGGAGGTAAGATCATACAATAGAAAAAAACTGTGTGTTATCAAATATAAATTGTACATAAGGAGGCAGGAATGTTAAAATTTTGTGAAATACGAGAAACGTGGGCATGTGAAAAAAAGCAATAAGGACAGTTTTATGAAACACACATTATAAGCGGGTTTAAGAACAGTAATGCAGTGATGAAAAAATCACCTTTTTTTTTTTCTGCAGTCCTTGATCTCCTAAAACTAGCTAAATGGGAATAAAAACAAACTAAGATTACCACAAGAAAAAAAAAATTTACATCGGCTAAATTTTGCGCCAGCAAAAAACAGACGCTGGCTTCTTTTTTTTTACCCTCAAAAAAAATTTAAAAAAAGGGCAACTTCTGTAATTTGTTGCATGTTACATACAACGTTTTATTATTCTCATAGATGAGAGTGTGTATAAAAAAAAAGTGTAGATTTAATTTACGATGAAAATGTTCCAGACTTTTTTTCAAAAAAATGATTATCAACACAATAAAAATACGTACATTCCTAATACACATAAATCATGCAGCATAAAACAATGGAATTATGTTTTCATTTACGAAACAAAATAACTTTTGATAAATTCTTGAATCGTTTTTTTTTCTAGTTTTTCTTCATTCGAGTCTTGTGACAAGACTTGTTTTTTTTTCCTTTTTGAAATGGATTCATATAAATGCGTGATGGGGTGAAACATCATGTTTGATAAGTGTGGAAAATTTTTCACGCATAATGCAGTGATTATTCAGCAGTCAATATATATAAGCAATATGTTGTTTGAATTCAAACTTATAATTTAAAACAATCTACACTTCTTTTTAATTCTATATATTTTTTATTTTTCTTCTTTTTGAACTTAAATAAAAACAAGTATTATATACAGTATTATATAAAGCTTTATACATTAACCAAAAAAAGAACAAAACAACAATCATTACTTACCTGTTAATTTAAAGTTATTCTTACTTCACGTTCAATATTCATTAACATCATTTTAACTTCGTTTTTTTTTATTCTCAAAAAATATAAATACACCCATTATCTACACAGATTTGAGTTTAGCATAAGTTTAATCACATTCGATTTTAAGCATTCACTATTTATATTTCATAGTCAGACAAAAAGAAACAAGAATAAGATATTTTTTTTAATAATAGATTTTTTTTCAATTCTCAATAAAGTTATAGATTTACCATATCAAGTTATTGTTTTGAATAACTGTGCGAAAACTTAACAACTTTTTAACGTCCACCGCTTGATTACAAAATATTTGAAAGACATTGCAGATTGACAGGTTCTTTTCTTTACTTTGGTCTTTATCTTATTCATATAGCATTTAAATAACAACAGAAGATATAAAAAAAAAAATGAACTTTTCTAGCAATCTAGAACACACTGCAAGCAAAATGGAAGATCAATCTTCAAAAAATTACAACTTGGCCACCAGAAAATCCAACATTAATAGTATGGAGTTGGAATCAAGAAAGGTCTTTGCCAAGTACTGGTCAACTGATGGTGTCTTCTACTACTGTATGGAAATTAACAACATTTCTGTTTGCAGAAGATCCATCGATTCCTTTGTCAACGGTACCAAACTATTAAATGCTGCTAACCTTACAAGAGGTAGAAGAGATGGTCTTCTAAAAAAAGTCACCAACAAATTTGTTGTCAGAAATGGCATCGCTCCTTTAAGAGGGGTTTGGATCCCGTTACATGTAGCCCAAGACTTTGCTGGATTGGAAGACATTGAAGATATCTGTTATCCTTTGTTGGAAGAAAATTTAGAAGATGCATTTAAAAGCAATCCTGAATTTGTCAATGCCATCAACAAAAAAATGAAAAACTTCAAGGACAGTACTGAATCAATTGAAGGCAATAAACCTCTTTTGAGTTCAAAGACTAATTCCATCAGCAATGCTGATGATGTTGTTCAGTCGCTCAAAGAAAACATCTCTACTGAATCTTTGATGAAGTTTGTTAAAGCAGATCACAATCAGCTCTTAAAGCCAAAGTATTTGAAAAATCCAAGTCCTATTAACATGAACATGAGCAAAACAAACGGTTCTTCCTCTGTAGTTTTATCAACTAAATTGAGTGTCAATAACTTATATCCAACTCCAAAAATTGCAGATTTGAATTCCGTAAAATTCCACGATGAAAAGAGTAGTATTAAATCTCAAAATGATGAAAACAACTTTCATAATGAAACTAGCAACTCTACAAGAGTCATGACCCCTATTAGTAAAATAATAAAAAATCCTTCATATGTTACTGCTAGCGGTAACACTTACAGTTCCGATATTACTGGTAATACCAACACTAGAACTGTTATTAATACTCCACATGGCTATGTTCCTTGCAATGTTGATTCTTTGAACAGAAAACCATATGAAGTGAATCCACACGTTTACGGCCACTTGGCACACGCCAATTCTGTGAGATTGAACAACCATCAACCTCATTATATGATGTATCAACCTCCAGGAAATATGTTTGGCATGTCAGTATACAACAATACTTTCCAAGGCGAAGATCATTTCAACAAGATGTACAGTTCTTCGTTGCAACAACCTCAATCTCATCAAAATATGAATTATCATGTGAATTACATGAATAACAACTACGATGATCAATATCATTATCATCAACCTTACATTATGCATAATCTAATGAATGCAAATTATCAAAAGCAAATGAACCTACAAAACAACAATACATTAAATGATCAGCCACAGTCAGAAGTTTAACCATTAATATAGCATAAATTTCGTGTTGTATATATGAACCTCACCAGTCTCATACCATTAGCATACCGTTTAACTTTGACCTCTTTTTTTTTATCTTTTTTTTTTTTTATCAAAATATGCAGTATGCAACTTTTTTTTTTAAAAAAAATAAGCTCAAGAATGTTTATGCTGCATGAAGATTAATTTTGTTATTTTTAGAAATATTTGAATATGTTTCAGAAGTTGCATAAAAAAAAACTGATAAGATGGAAAATTTGAAATTTGATAAAGACATATTATCGTCCTGTTTGATTATTTGAGAGGGATAACAAAAAAAAATGGAGATAAGAAAATAATCTGGAAGAAATAATCTTTGTATTTTGGTTACATTCTACTACGAGTTGGTTATCAAACCAAGCATTTTGTTGACTTAAAGCCTTTTTTTTTTTTTTTTGTTCTATATTCTAATATATGTTGAAGTTGATATCATAATGCAATGATTATGACTGTCTGCTAGTTTATCAACAAGATTTTTGGACGATACGTTTATGTTTCTGTGAAATCTGATTACCTTAATGGGTATCGTGTTTTTGTCCATGCAAGCCGGATTTAATAAAACATTTGTGTAGCGCTGCGTTGCTGAAAACTTAAAAACGCTACACAATTACAGCCCAAATAGGAGAACGCCGTGTGCGAAGTTTTTATAATAATTTTTTTACCCTCCATATATTCTTTTTTCGTGTTTTGTGTATTTTCATATATATTTTTTTTTGTTCAAATCATAATTTTAAATATAAACAGAGTAAACATAGGCAATAAACTCTTGGTCATATTAATACAGTATCATATTATAGCACCAAAAACGAAAGACTATTCTAAAAAAAACAACAAAGCAGATTGCACAATGTCATTAGAAAATGATTTGAAATTAGAAATCAAGCAAAATAAAGAATACATAAACAATCTTCTTAAAGAAAACCAGCATTTGAACGATTTGATCAATGCTTTCAAAAAAAGACAATCAAAAGAAGAATCGATTATTCCATCATTAAGGGCAAAAATGAAGAAATATTATGATCTCTACAACATTCAAGTTGAAAAGCTGAATAGTCTAGAAAAGGAGAATAAAGAATATAAAGAAGACGTATGGAGAATGAGAGACGAATTAAAAGTACTCGAAGAAAAGCATGAACTTGAAATAGAAGAAAAATTGAAACATTTAAGAGTTGAAACAGATATTCTAAAAAATAAGATAAATTCCAATAATGAAGGAAATGAAAAACATTTGAAAATAGAAAATGAACAATTAATGGAGAAAATAGAGACTTTAAACAACAAGATTCTAGAATTAGAAAACGAAATCTGTATCATCAAAGAAAGCCACAAAACAAATGATACAAAAAGCCACAACGGTCGTCGTGTTTCTTCGATTTCTAGTTACAATAATACTTTTTTGAAAGACTCTAGTCATATAAGCAATGATTTTAACGATACAAATTTGTTGTTTAAACAAGCTGACAGCTACATTAAAAAACCAATCATTCCCAACACTGTAATTGATAAGGAAATAGATTTGATTGATGATTTGGAGAATGTATTAAAGAGTTATGAAAAGAAATTTGAAGAAGAAGATGCAAAAAAAAAGAGAATAGACGATACCTTTAAGCTATTTGAAAAAATTAAGCAAAGAATGGTTAGTGATGAGCAAAAAGTTAAGGTTCAAGAAAAGAAAGAAGTGAGAGAAGATTTAGAGACACCATTAAAACTTAATAAACTTGAAGAAAAAGTGGAAACAATAACGGAGACATTGAATAAGCTGATTGTTAAAAAAGAATCAAAACCCAAGAAAACTGTTCACCCGAGTTTAATCAAAAGATATCCAAGGTTGGATCTTGATGACGTATCTGTAAACGAATCTCAAATAGACGTTTTGGGTCAAAGAAGAAGCTCTAGCATTGACCAAACACAAGTGAAACATAACATATTCAATGATAATGTTTTGAGGAACGTGAGCAATGCAACTTCAAGAACATTAAACAGTGTAAGAACTGGTCTGGACGAGATTAACTCAAAAAACGATCAAATACCTCAGGATGCTGATATGGACACGTTGAATAAGATCTGTGCTGAGTACGAGGGCCGTGAAGTCAACATTGATGAACTTGTTGATAATCATTAATGTAATTTATTATTCATTTTCGGACATAAGAAATATATAATTTGTAAGTGCAACGATTTCAATTAGGTACTGTTTTTTTTCACTTATGTAATTTCAGCTATTACTCAAAAGACTATCGTAAGCTAACCAAAACCAATAAAAAAGCACAACCCTCCAGTGTACAAATATGAACGATGATTTGTTTGATGAGATGATTTTATTGTCGCCTGAACAGGTAAACTATAATCTAGGTTACAAGGAAGGAGAAAAGATATCAGAAAGAAGAAATATTCAAGAAGGAAAAGAATATGGTATGATGATAGGATTTCAGAGTTTTTTGATAATTGGACAGGTTTACTCTATAGTTGAGTGTTTGATACTTGATGAGACGCTGAAAATAAACGAAGGCATGAAGAAAAGTTGCATTGAGATTATTAACCTCATAGATAACGAAATCAAAGAAAGTGACAACGATGCAGACATCGTACAAAAGAACATAGATGTGATGAGCAAAATCAAAAATAAGCTAAAGTTAATTATGATTATGTTCAGTAAGTATGATAAATCTTCATCATTGACGTATGAAAAGATAGAAAAAGTGTATAATAAAGTAGGAAATGGATTGATCCCCTCGAGTAAGCTCAATGAAGTTGAAGAGGATAAGAGCAACTTGGTTAATGGTATGGATACTGATTGGTAGTGTGACAGGTGTTTTATCGGATATAACAACATGATCATGTGATACCCATGTTTTTCCTTACAGATGCATAGGTGTGTTCAGCTACTGAGATGACTTTTTTACTGTTGCATGAGATGATGTACTCTTAGCCTTGCTTTAGCATCCAGTATTTACTCATCTTTATATATGGCTTTGGCTCTACCGCCATTGCCTATATTCTTATCTCCGAAAATCTGAGATTTTTGACTACTTCCTATGCACGTGACGTATATATTTTTTGAAAAAAAAAAAACAATATGAAGGCTCATCACCGTATTGAACAGTCTGCTCCCTGGTTCTACAGGCTTTACATTTGGCATGCTTCTACACATGCCTCGACAAACAGCATTTATATTACCCTTGCGTACCACTCTTGGCTTTACCGCCATTGCATATGCTCTTATCTCCGACCATCGGAGATAACATCCCTTTAACCTCCAGTCTTTTTATCGGCAGCTGCATCCCAAACAGGAAATTTATCCCCTTCCCCTTTCGTTTATAAAAAATCTTCTCATGAAATCTCGCCTACCAATCCGTTATTTCCGCCAAAGAAAATTTTTCCAAAAAAAAAGAAAGAAAAAATTTTCCCTCGAAGACCTGTTTTTCTCTCACTGTTGTTTTTTCTCCCCGTATAGGAACGAAATCAACTTGAACATTTTATCGTATTGAAAGGCATATAACTCCTTAGGTTTGTTTACTCCACTTTTGAAAGGTTTAAATATTTAAATCATATATATAGGAGGATTATTTCAAGTATATTACATATTTTAATCGATTTTAATTGTTTATTTTAGAATTAAAAAGAGATTATTGGTTGAATACCCCCAGTAGAAAGAATATTCATACATATGTCTGTTGAAACTATTATTTCTTCCGATACATTTGTATCCCATAATTCCCTTAATAAGACATTAGAAACAGCCAGTAACTATTTGCAAACTATCTCAGTTTGGAAAACCATTGTTACATTGATCGTTATCGGATTAGTATATGACCAAGTTTCTTATCAACAAAAGAAAGGTTCCATTGCAGGCCCTAAATACAAAGTTTGGCCTATCATCGGACCATTTTTGGAATCATTAGACCCAAAGTTCGAAGAATATAAAGCCAAATGGGACTCCGGTGATTTGTCATGTGTTTCAATTTTCCATAAGTTTGTAGTTATTGCCTCATCTAGAGATTTGTCCAGAAAGATTTTCCAATCTTCTAAGTATGTTAAGCCTTGTGTTGTTGATGTTGCCGTTAAGATTTTAAGACCTTCTAACTGGGTCTTTTTGGATGGTAAGGACCACACCGACTATAGAAGATCATTAAACGGTTTATTCACACAACAAGCTCTATCCCAATACTTGCCTTCCCAAGAAGTTGTCATGGACAAGTACATTGACCACTTTGTTGAATTTTCCAAAAAGAACGATTACAAACCACAAGTTTTCTTCCATGAAATGAGAGAAATCATGTGTGCTTTATCTTTGAAGGCCTTCTGTGGTGAATACATCACTGAAGATCAAATCAGAAAAGTTGCTGATGATTACTACTTAGTTACTGCTGCTTTAGAATTAGTCAATTTCCCTATCATCATTCCATACACCAAAACCTGGTACGGTAAAAGAGTTGCTGATATGACCATGAAGATCTTTGAAGGCTGTGCTCAAATGGCCAAAGATCATATTGCTGCTGGTGGTGAATCCGTTTGTGTTTTAGATGCTTGGTGTAAACTGATCCATGATTCTAAAAACTCCGATTCCGATGATGCCAAGTTATACCACAGAGAATTCACCAACAGAGAAATGTCTGAAGCTATTTTCACCTTTTTATTTGCCTCTCAAGATGCCTCTTCTTCTTTAGCTTGTTGGTTATTCCAAATTGTTGCTGATAGACCAGATGTCTTAGCTAAAGTCAGAGAAGAACAACTTGCTGTTAGAAACAATGATCCAACCAAAAGATTATCTTTGGACATGATTGATGAAATGCATTACACCAATATGGTTGTTAAGGAAACTTTAAGATACAGACCACCTGTTATTATGGTTCCTTACGTTGTTAAGCAAGCCTTCCCAGTTACCCCTACATACACCGCTCCTAAGGGTTCTATGTTGATTCCAACTCTATACCCAGCTTTACATGACCCTGAAGTTTATGAACAACCTGATGAATTCATTCCTGAAAGATGGGTTGAAGGTTCTAAAGCCAGTGAAGGTAAAAAGAATTGGTTAGTATTTGGTACTGGTCCTCATGTTTGTTTAGGTCAAAAGTACGTTATGATGACTTTTGCTGGTTTGTTAGGTAAATTCGCATTGAACACTAACTGGACCCATGAAGTCACTCCATTAAGTGAAACTATCAAGGTCTTTGCAACCATTTTCCCTAAGGATGATTTATTACTAAGTTTCGAAAAGAGAGACCCATTGACTGGTGAATCTATTGCTAAGTAATCTAAGAAAACATTATTATCATATATTATATATTTAAAAGGAACATTTTTTTTTTTTTTTAATTTAATTCTTTATTTCTTATTAATACTGGAATCCTTAAATAAAATAAGAGAAGTAACAGACTTCTTAATATTAATGTCTTTGATCTAATATATAAGTCTATTTAACCTAAAAAGTAACTTTTTTACCTTGGAACTTAACATTCTTTGTTTTTTCTTCTTGAATTCTCTTAGCTTCCCAAGAAGGATGGAACTCTTTACTAGCATACTCTTTGGCTTTTTGTATTTTAGCATGTTGTTTATCTCTATATTCTTGCTCTCTTTCAAATCTTTTAACAACTCTTTCTTCGTATGCTTTTTGTCTTTCTAATTTATTGGCAGTTTCTTCTTGGATCTTCTTTTGAACATGATTTGCTGTTCTACCATACTTCTTTTCCCAAATTAAACGTCTTTCTCTTTGTCCTCTTCTATTTTTCTTCTTCTTTTCTGGTTTCTCTTGTTTCATTTCTCTGTCTAGTTCTTCTTCAGATTCAGCATCATAAGTGTCTATAAATCCATGTTCTAATTCCGGTAAAGTGCTTCTTGTTGGAGTATAGTTCTTATCATCATCATCTTCTTCTTCGTCAGAATTAGCTATCATATTGTCGTACTCAGCATAGTCTTCGTCATCATTAGCAGCGTATTTAGATTCGTTATATTCATTGTGGCCATCATCGTAAACTTCTTGATCATTCTTGGTTTGTAATTCTTTCCTTTCAACTTTTTTAACCCCTCTATTTATATTCAAAAATACATCCATACCATCTTCAAATTCAGACATAACTAGCTTCAAAGATTTGTCTTGATACAATTTTGATATAACCTTATTGATTTCTTTGCTTGCTTTGGAAACATCGTCCAACTTTTTAACATTTAAGTTGCTTTCCAATTCTTTGATCATGTCTTTGTCGGTAATCCAATCCTCATAGTTCTTAAAAGGATTAGGAATGGCATTCTCATCCATTTCAGTCAAATCTTGTCCGTATTCAG
>ERZ794936.483-NODE-483-length-18952-cov-34.032386_pt1 | contig 18952 bp, 13 predicted proteins | sample MGYA00511083_ERZ794936 | MGnify/ENA primary metagenome ERZ794936 (study PRJEB30137, sample SAMN04331409) | food metagenome | isolation source: Y2 must sample point D1 replicate A | place: Australia: South Australia | collected 2014 ... | reverse complement strand
TTTTTTTTTTCAGCATTTGTAAATCAAAGAAACACCTTCGTCACCTGCTGTGATAATTTTGTCTTCGCCAGCAAAACAGAAATCCAAAACACCCATATTATGGCCAACGCAGGTAAAGCTTGGTTCTTGGAATCTTCTTGAGTCGTATTTGTAAACTTTTCCATCAATCGAAGATATGTAAATGTCTGTTCCTCTGAAAAGTATTTTGGTGACTGAATCAGGTAACTGAAATTCCGTTCTAATTCTCATCGAGGCTGTATCGTAAACTATCACATCACCCCTAACTAGACCAATACAAAGTAGAGGTATACTGTGAGATTCCGGAGACCAAGCAATGGACTCAATAGAGGCGCCTAATTCGTCTTCCTCTGGTTTCAATTCAATAACACAAGGAGTCAAGTGCAGCACGTGACCTGACGTACAATTTACCACTGCTAAACAACCGTTGTTAGCACCTAGACAACACATGTTGTTGGAATATGTCTTCAAAGAGACCCATGGGGTCTCTAGGCCCTTGAAATCGCTAGATGCCCACTTGTTGACCACATCCCCTGTGTAGCAGTTCCACACGACAACAGTCCCATCCATGGCGGCTGTGACCAAGTATGCGGAACCATCTTCTTGAACATTCAAAAAGTCTCCGCCAGAGCAGTCCTGTTGGTGAATGAATCCAGAAAACAAGACTGTTAGCTCGTTGTTGTCTTCAATGTTGTAACACCACACGGAACCATCGTTAGCACCAAACGCAAACATAGATTCCACTGTTGGATGGGTTTTCAACCACACGACTTCTTCCACTTGTTGGATTTCTTCCAAAAATTTCCATTTGGACCCGTCTTTGGATGATTTGCTGACTTTGACTAGTCCATTCATATCACTGGTCACCAAGTACTTTCCTAAAGGTTTGCTGAATTCAGCTGCAATCACACTTTCTGTGTGATCAATGGTGGTGGCAAATTTTGGAGGAACGGAATGAGAAGTCCAGAGATGCGCTTTGTTGTCCCCGCCCCCAGTCACCACCAATGGAACTCGTGGATGGTGGGAAATGGAAAAAATAGAGTCGGTGTGCTTGTCAAAATAACCAATGCTGTTATTGCTCATTTCAATTTCAATATCGGCTTGTTCGTTTTCTGGGGCCATTTCTAGCGGCTGCGATGTTTCCCCACCTTTGTTCGATTCATCATCATCTTCTTCTCCTTCTTCTCCTTCTTCTCCTTCTTCTTCTTCTTCTTCTTCAAACTCATTGTCTTCTGGAGCCGGCAAGTCTTGGTTCAAAACAATTTCTTGGTCAACTTCATTCAAGTTGATGTAATCGGCTGGCTCATCGCCACCAGTGTTTGGAGCATTTGGCTGTTCGGACATGTCTGGCTTGTGTTGATGTTCTTGGTTTTTTGGTTTTTGGTTTTTGCTTAAAGTTTTGACATTGGAGACTCACCAACTACTGAAAATTGATATTTAATCATTAACGTGAACCACAAGAAGATTGCTTACTAAGGGTTAGCAAAAAGTACTCTTGTAAAGACACTTGGAACACTAAGTGACAAAGACCACAGACGCGCGAAATGCACAATCCAACTTTCCTAAAAAAAAAAAAAAAAAAAAAAAAAAAAAAAAAAAAAAAAAAGGGGAAAAAAAAAAAAAAAAAAAAAAAAAAAAAGAAAAGAAAAAATGGAGAAAAAAAAAACCGGACAGTTTCTGGTTTCCAGTTGGGAATTAACAAACTATGCCTCTCTCCTTGAACTTGAAAAAGCCAACACTGTTGCCGTATCACTTTGATTTGCAAAAAAAACAAGAGAGACATCGATATTTCAACCACAAGCAGAAGAAAAGCTAACACCAGACACTACTGGAAGGAAACATATATTTGAGAACGACCATCCTTTGATCAAAAGCTTTCGACCTAACACACGTTACTAAAATTGCAAACTATTAACAACCAGAACAACGTATAATGAGTAAGAATATTGGCTTTGATTGGGGCTACCAGCCATTAAGCAAGAGCTCTGGTTTTAAAGAGGATAAACACGAACCAACCAGTAAGCCTGGAAATTCAAACACAGACTCTCAAAATAAAAACGCTTTGAATTCCAGTACCAATTCCTTTGGCCGCGCTGCCACTGAAGGCAGCACTCCATCGCTTTTAAAATACAGAAACGGGGAAACGTACAATTTTTGTCACAACAAAGACAGGAAAAGAACAGTGGATTACCAAGAAGACCCGCTTGGCTCAATAGACCTGACACCGCGCTCTACTAGCAGTAACTTAATGACAAGAAAAATTAAGAAAAACCGTAACTCATACTACAACCACAAAACTTCTCTTGAAAGGGTAAGTCCGGAAAATTTTAATGTTGGTTCCAACACAGAAAACTTCAAAGCTTCGCAGGACAACACAGCACAGACACTACCTATCAACAGAGTGATAGAGCTCTTGGACAAAGAACAATTGAACAACGTGATACTCAAACTGGTCAATAACTATCCTGAGCTGAGTGAGACCATTTACAAGGAATGTTCCAAAACCAATACTATGTCCCATGTGGTGGACTCCATGATCAAGAAACTTGATGAAAAATTCCAAACTATCATTGAGAATATTCCGTTTTCCAGAGGAAGCAGCAGTGATGGGTCTCTGAACGACTACTGTTTTGAAAGAGTGAAAAGCAGCCTTTTGGAGTTTTTGAACTGTTGCTACGAGTATTCACAGTCTATAGCGCTAGGCAGCAGAGAGCAATGGAGACTTTTGGATCACATATTTTTGCAACTAGCAAAGTTGCCTACGTTCACCAACTCCATAAACAACTACTACACCAATTTCTGCATCGAGCAAATGGACAGAACTTTTCACAAGAGCTTGCTAAGCACCAGCAACGACGACTGGGTGTACCTTTTTGGTGATAGACTACTAAAGCATTGCGAAGCGTTGGGAACCGACAGGCTTCGGTGCTTGAACGCGCTTATCAATGAAACATATCACCGCACAACAAACGCGGCTGAAGTATCGAAACCCGCCAATACAACTGGCACGCTTTTTTAATCTCTGCCTTCTCATTACGCATAGGACTAAGCATGCCACTGCCAAAACTGTAATACGGGCTAGTGTCGTAGTTTTAGAATAGTTACATAAATTGGATGTTTTTTATATAGAGTGACCAACATGTTCACGTTTTTTTTTTTTTTAATAAAAAGTGTTTGAAAAATTTTGAATCAAAAGCAAACGTTTGATGAGCAAACAATGCAAACAGTTATTGAACTTCTTTTCTTTTTATTTGCTAAGCTCTCTCTCTCTCTCCTTTAAATTACCAAGCTGAAAAACACTTATGTTTGCTCAAATCATTCCTCGTTGTGATTGGCGCATTGTTATAAAGCCGACATTTGCTCGGAAAATAACGCGTCCTTTTTTTTTTTTATTTTTTTTTTTTCTCTTTTTGCCCTGGTGCTAGCAGTTCAGTAGCGGACACTAGCGAGTAGATATGCAAACTTGACAACAAATTCATCAATCAGACTTTTCGCAGTAAAAGAACCATTACCATCATCTAGAGCAATACAAAACAGACCAATATGAGTGTGAAGCCTGTTCACTATGACAAAGACAGTATCAAAGAACTAACCAAAGAACTCTTGGTAGCCGGGACCAAAGGTGCAGTGCAGGGAGCCATAATATCCATCACCACTGGGTTGTTGCTAAAAAGATTCTCGCCCACTTACAGAAACGTTAGAAACCAAGTCAAAGTGTTTTACCACAGTGCATGGATAGCATCGGGCTCTACCTTCCAGTGCGACAAACAATTGATCAAGTTTCAAGAAAGGTATTATCAGTCTGAGCTGGACAGAAGATCCAGAATTTTAGATGAAGCTGCAGAGAGAGGAATCTTTTTAGAAGAAGATATGGTTTCAAAATCGGTTATTCCTAAATGACCAAAAAACTAAAAAAAAAAAAAAAAGAAAAAAAGAAAAAAAGAAAAAGGCAACCTGCATGACCGTGCATTTTATACATTTTTGTTACGAAAACCCCAATACTTTAAGAAACCCTTTGAAAATCACGAAAACTAGCCAAATCATTCTGAAACTCAACGTGATCACGTACTCAATAATCACATAGAAAATCTTGTCCTTACTTTTACAAAGTTTGTTGAACATCCGCATTTTATGGATTTTGCTTTGCCCGTTTTCATCTTCAGAGTCGGCATATCTAGCAGTTGCATTGCCGCACATCTTTAATCTCAAGGTCAATGATGTATTAATTTCGGTCAATATTCTATCGTTCGTAAAAATTAATTCCTCAATATCATTTGAAGGTGGCAAGTAGTTAGAGTATTTATCTGTGCCGATCATCTCCAGTTCTCGCAATTCCCTTAGCGCTTTTTCGTCACCGGCAAGCTCTTTTTCTTGATTTTTTTTGTACTCATAAGAGTCGAATTTGGCAATGTGCTTTTCGTAACTCAATCTCATATTCGCATGTTGAACCATCAAAATTTTTTGAATAGACTTGAAGTATTGAAACTCCTGGTATTGCAGCTTTTTCATGTGTTGAAATGAGGACTGTTCCTTACATTTTTGGCCAATTGTGCTCTGATTGGACTCTATTATTACATGTTCAAGTAGCGCAGGCGGTGATTGAGACTTTTTTTTTGTACTGCTCAAGTACTCCTTTTCGCTATCCATACTAGAAGACACACTTTTTGTCAGTGACAGTGACCCATCAACATTGATGTCAGATGAAATACTCGATGACGTTCCTTGTCTGGTATGCTTCGGTCTCAGTTTTATATCAAGTAGGTTGGGAGAGTAAGTTTTATTGCTTAGAGCACTCTGTGAAGCACGGGGTGTTCCAGATAACGAGTACATGGGGGTTTCGCTGGTAGCTCCTAAAGGTTCGTGGTTGTTATTTTGACCAGTCAGTACACGTTGCAAATTTTGCTGGTGATCTTTTTCATCGGTTACAATGACCTGTGGGGGAGTGTTCCCGTGGGAAAGCTCTTTATCATTCCCTTCTGTCTGTTCTAACGTGTCTTTGGAAGTTCCAGCGTCCTCAACATGCTCCACGTCGGCAGGCACCTTTTCCTCGTATTGTTGAAAAGCGTCGTGCGCAAAATTAGCTTCATTGTCTTCCAAAATCTCCGGTGATGGCTGCTCTGTATCATCAATGTTCTCAGAGGAATTCATTTGTGATCTCAAAACCTGTACTCTTTCCCAGTTGATGTCATCATACCGTTCATTCACCCCGACAAACCACTTCCAAAAAACATATTTACCTTTGTTTTTCCCTTTCCGCCTATGTATAGGATTGTGTGAACGGCTTGTTCGAGACTCTTTGTAATGTCTGTGCTCGTGCTCGCTGTAATGCTTCTTCGCTCTCTTTTTCTCCCAATTTTCGTTAACTGCGTCTATTCCTAGCTCATTTATTTCGTCCTTTGGCCGGTTTCTACGACTAAACACTAAAACTGGAATAGCAGGAGGATCTGTGACTGCATGTGTCTTTCTAAACGTGTCTCTGTGGTTGGCGCGCATGCCTTGGTGTTGTAATTTCCTATTTCGCATAGTTTTCAACGGATTATATGTACCATTTGTTGAATCTAAAAGCATGTAGTAGTGCGCAAGGTAATTTCTGACCTTGACAATTTGCACTCTCAGTTTAGGGTCTGTGATTAGCGAAGATCCTAATCCTGCAGACTCCGATAAATTCGTGTAGTCTTTTTTGGCGTTAGATGACTCGTCGATGTTGAAATCCAAAAGTAGTTGTGGTTTTGTATTTTTCACCAACCACAAAGTCAGACTTTTGGCATTTAGCAAAGCTTTGTCAGACTTAGCAGCGGCCTTTTCACTATTGTCATCGTCGCCAGCAGAAGGCGCTATTTCTTCAGTAAAATCATTGTGCATGGCAGAGCCATTCATAAAGTTGTTTCGGCGTGGCCGCACTACCAGCTCGTTTTCTTCGGTGCCTTCTCGCTTATTTTGCAAACTTGTGCTTGGTGAGCTAGAGCTTGCGGAGCTTTGATTGACCCTGTGGGCACTTTTGTATTCATCTTCGTAGCTACTAGCGCTTGTTGAGTCGGGGCTTTGAACAGTATGTGAATGAAGCCTTGGTGCTAGTGTTGATGCGGAATGAATGTTCAAAAAATCATGTGCAAACTTGTGTGAATTGTTGTTGCGTGGGTCTTGAGCTGACAAATCATTCAGCCCTTGAAGTTTTACTACTGTGCCACTTTTATGGAATCCCATGGGAAACAGGATAAGTTGTTGCAAATACCGACAGTCTTTTTTATGTTAGTGTTTGCTCGATATTTCTGAAAAACTGGTACTGCCATTTATTTTATTCACTATGTTCAAGCTGCTCTGTAAACAGTTTAAAGCCTAAATATCCTGACAATTGACAAAAACGCTAAGGCGCGATAAACGAAAAGGGAAGGGAAAAAAAAAAAAAAACAAAAAAAAAAAAAAAAAAAAAAAAAAAAAAAAAAAAAAAAAAAACACTGTGGAAAGTATCATCAGCAATGTGTTGTGGTTTGATCACACTATACAGCATGATTTTGAAGTTATGGAAAGTGACAAGCAAGCAAACCGAGCATAACATCTAACTGCCTGTTTGAAAACATCCATCATGCAAGGAGCTGAGTACTTTGCAATCATTGCCAACGACAAAGACTATCCGCTATACGAAGCCTCTTTCACAGAATCCTCAACAAATGCTTCGGCAGAACTATTCCCCTTCATTGCGAATTCTGCGTTGGATATAGTGGAAGATATTCAGTGGAAAACTTCCCATGATGAATTACAGCAGCAGCTCCAATTACAGCAGCAGCTGATGCTCCAGCAACAACAAGGAACAGCCGCAAGCGCAGCCTCAGCCGCTGCGACAAGCTCTTCAACAAGCACGATGGCGTCTTTTTTTGGAGGGGGAAAATCTTCCAGTCAGACAGCAAGCTCTGGAGCTTTTGGAGCGGGGTCAAGCCAGGTATCACTGGGATCTTTGTATTTGGGATGTATAGACCATTACTATCAAACGCCCATTTCAGCGTACATAACTTTTGGCAACGTGAAATTCATACTCATTCATACTTCCAACAGTTCAGTGAACAACAACAACACAAGGCTTTTTTACCAATTAGTCCATGAACTATACATTAAGACCATTATGAACCCATTCTACACGAACGGGGATATCATTGCCTCGCCGATGTTTGACGCAAAAGTGCGGTCGTTTGCCAAAAAGTATTTATAATGGGTTTGTGTTTGATAAAAAAAAACATCATGTAAGTGGTTTTTTGTACATACTAATTTTTTGAGTCTCCGCTCAACCTACATAAATAGTCTTTTATGGATAAATTATTTGCGTTTGATCTGTTGTCCAAGATGTCACGGTCTTTTCTTATGCTTAGTTTCAAAAGTTGCTCTTTTTGCTGCTTGCTTGCGAGTTCAAGATTGGAGTTGATCAAGTGAGTTGTCTCGTTGAAACGATCTATTCTCATCATCAAGTCATTGTGTAAGTTCAGTTCGGGCAGCTCTTTCAATGCCCTTTTCATCTGCATTGCTTCTCGTAGACCATCTTCATCTTGCGCAATGTATTTCTCGATTTCCTTGTCATTTACCGCTAAACAATTCTTCCAAACTCCTTCCTCCTTTTTCAATATGTCAATCTTTGTGTTCAACTTTTCCAGCATCTTTCTGTTCTGTAAATTTTTCAAATTGGGAATGAAAACTTTTTTGGACAAGGATTTTTGTAGCTTGGTCGCTCCAGGAGTTGTGCTTTTTTTGTAGGGAGATATGTTTGTAAGGTCAGAGTTCAAAAAAGCTTTGATGTCTGCGTCCATTAATGCGTCTCCATCATTGTCATGACCGTCGATATAGCCTTCTGTTGTAGATTTTGATGGTCTTCCCAGGTGTTTGTTACTTTTACTGTCTGGACGGGAACTTGGTTGGAGTCTTGATCCTCTCCATTTTTTTATGGGCCTTTCCGATTTGGCGTCGTTTACAAAATCTTTGAAAATGTCATAGGCAATGTTTTTGGCAGTAATTTTGTTGCTATTAAACGCAGTTTTCTCTTTCTCAACCTGTTCTTTCATTTTATCGAGCTCCTTCACCAAACACCAGTTCACTATTTGTCTAACTTGCAAATCTTTCCCGATACTCACGTTTGCGTGTTTGAAAAAAGTTGCTGGCTGTGTGTTTTGACTTGGAGAAGAAGGTAATTCATCGCGACCATTTCTTTTTTCTGCTTGATGAACGAGTTCAGGTTTGGAGATGTGGGAGAGCCTACGTCCTCTTTGGGAAACAAAACTTTCTCTTAGTTCCCTTTTCCTTCTTCTTTCCAATTTTTCTTTTTCGAGATCAACTCCATACTCATTGCCCTTGGACCGTGAAGAGCTATTCTCGTTGTCAATTCTTTGTGACAACTGTTGCTGGTCATTGTAATACGGATTCATAAATTGTTGTGGATAGTTGCCAGATGGCACAAACGGCATGCCCATGCTGTATGGATATCCGTATTGAAGCTGTGGATAAGCGGGCATCGCACCAAAAGCCTGCTGGCCCTGTAACTGCAGTGCTTCTTTTCTATTTATATCGTATGCAGGTGAAAGAGGTATTGTTGTGTACGGCGCCATGGTCGGTTGCACCAAGGATTTTGGTGGTGGAATGTACGAGGAATTAAAGTTGTCCACCCATTTCGCCTGGTTGATGTTTCTCAGATCATCAACCTGCGCCTCTCTCAACACGGCACCTCGACCGTTTAGGTTTTTCACACTGTTGTCATTCGTTTCTTGGTTCTTGAATTTTTTGTACACAAACCCACTTTCGTCATTTGTGTATCCCTGAGTTTGATATTTTGCGCGCTTGAATGTTTCCGCTGATAAGTCTCGGCTAGTTTGCGTCTCGTTCATCATTGGCTTAAAGTCTTTGATGGTTTCTCTTTGTACTCAGCAAAGTCATCAAGCTCATCCAAATATCATCGATTTCGGTGATTTGGTTAATCGAAACGTCGGAAGTAAACATCTGCCTTTATTGTTTGTGTTGATTAGTTTTTTTTGTGTTTTTTTTTTTTGTTTTTTTTTTTATGTTTTTTTTCCTGCTGCTTGATAAGGCTCGCAAAAACAAACACGCACAATTCTGATTTAATCAGGGAAAAGTACTGATTATAGGGGTTCTCGATGAGGCACCTGTGCAGCATAAAGCAATTTATGATATCAAATCTCAGGAAGCAAGATAATTGCTACAGTACCAGTACGACAGCGCTGACTCTTGAAACTTTTAATTTAGTGCAAGAATACGGCCGAAAAAACAAAACACAACCTGTCAAAGAAATGTTTTCATATTGATGTCTATTTTGTGAAAGTTTCCAGTCAAAGTAATGTAATTTGATAAACTTGTGTGTTGGCTTTCTGAGTTTTGCATGCATTCCTGTATCCCACTGAGTTAAGATTACTTTGGCAGCAAACTGCTTGAGTTCAGCTAAAGTGTTCGAATTTTTTAGAATTATTCCGTTCTTGGAGCCATCAATGGTTACGAGTTCTTTTATCAAAAAATAAAAGATATTCTATATATTATATTAAGTTACAGCTACCAAAATAATACAATTAAAACTCAGAAATTATAAAAAAAAACAAAAAATATACTGGACGAGACCGGAGTCGAACCGATGACCTCTCCCATGCTAAGGGAGCGCGCTACCAACTACGCCACACGCCCAATTGTATAAAAACCTTTTGTTATGCAGAGCTTGTCATCTACAATATCTTTATGTATGCTTGCTTGCTATAATATTTTTTTTTTAATTTGATGTTTTACATTTAAAAAAGGAAAAAAAAAAATGCTTCTAGGAAAAATTTTGCTAAATAGTACACACTCATTTTTTTAGTAGCTCATCCATAGCTTTGGATAGTAATTGGGATTTTTGTTCAAACGAATCAAGCATTTCATCATTTTCGGACTCTTGCGTACTCTTTTCTTCTTGTACAAGAGCCTCGCCATTTTCGGCAAACTTCAAAAACGTAGAAGCCTGTCCTATCACCCACCTCTCTTTAAAGCTCCTTGTTATCAGCAATAGCTCCTGTATGCCTGTTATCAATTGCATTGCTTTGGTATGAACTAGGGAAATGCTTTGTGTAGAGTCATTGACGGAAATAGTGGTTATTTCTTCAAACGCTGAGCTTTTTGTGTTAGTGCTTTGAGGGTTCCCGTACTGATCTGTGCTTCCAAAATAATCGTCGTTACCTAGACCACCATGATCAGAATCGTCACCTTCATCATTGGTGTCTCCATTGTTGTTATCGTCCTCGTCTTTGTAGGAAAACTGGGAGTATTGAACAATGCTTTCCAAAGAGGACACGAGCTGGTCCACTATTTTATTGATTCTTGTAATCTCTGACATGCTTGGTTGGCTAGTCCTGTGCTGCTGCACTAGGAAGACGTTTTGATCAATGCAACTCAGATTTTCCAGAAATGTTTACGTTTTTTTGTTTTAAAAAAATTACCAGCTACAATTAAACAAAATGAATTAAAGTAAAAATCTCCAACTGCAAGTTTTGTTACCCGATCTTAAAAGTTAGCTTACAACTTATGCGATGACTCTTTTCAAAAACATAAAGGATCAAGACTAAAATTGAAAACTCAAAACATTATCAAAGAAGCAAAGCTCCCTAATTTTTCCTGTTATACAAATTTTATAAATAGTTCAGCTAATGTTTTTGAAGAATCTGGTTTCACAGAAGTACTCTTTTTTTTTGCTTATTTCCCGGTGCTCCCAAAACCACCGGCCCCTCTTGCGCTTTCTTCTAAAGATTCGACAACAACAACCGCTGCGTCTTCAACAATTCTTTCCAAGATTAGTTGTGCGACTCTGTCACCTTTTACAACTTCAAAGTCTTTTTCGCTGTGGTTAAAAAGAATGACCTTGACTTCCCCAGTGTAGTCCCTGTCAACAACACCAGCACCGGTGTTGATTCCGTGTTTTGCTGCGAGCCCAGATCTAGGAGCAATTCTCCCGTAAGTCCCTGGTGGGACGGTAAACGATACATCTGTGCTGACCATACCTTGTCCTCTGGCTGGAATGGTGGTTGGTTTGGATGCGTAAATGTCGTATCCAGCAGCATAGATAGACCCTTTTGTTGGAGCAGTTGCATCTTTGGATCTCAGCTGGACTTTCAACTGAGAAGATAGTTTTTGTTGTTTGTTTGTGGTTTCTAGTTTATCAATAGACATATTGTGCTAATCTCGTGGTTGTTTGGATTGGTATTTAACACTTGTGTTTTTTTTTTTAAACTAAAATATTGATTTTACATTCTGCAATTGCAAACATAGCCAGTTTTAATTTTGGATGCCAACTATCAAAGAAACATATAACTTGACAACAACGAAGATCAAAAGCAAACGCGTTACATAAATGTGAAGCATTTTTCTTTCACGAGTATTAGCAATGTGCTTTTCGCGTTTTATGGAAAATACATCATGAAAGCGGTGCAAAACTAAACAAAAGAGACATCAATAATTACTAAGCATCGGTGGTTTAGTGGTAAAATCCAACGTTGCCATCGTTGGGCCCCGGGTTCGATTCCCGGCCGATGCATATTTTTTTTTTGTTTGAAACACGATTAACTGAAACATTTTATATTTTTTGCCTCAACACTTGCCAATCTCTCTCACTTCTTTTCACTAAATACGTTATAAAATTGTTCATAGATTCATTAGTTATGTCATAAAAACAAATTACGCTAGCTCAAATATACAAGAGTCAACAAAAAAAAAAATTCAAAACCAACAAAATTTTCCATTGTTCAACCACTCAACTTTTCCATGAAATGGTGCTCTGATGGCACTCAGAGAGGTGTTTTTCATGCTCAAATGGTCTGCATCAACAACTGATTCCAAAGTAGCAAAAAAGTTTGGGTATTTTTCTTTTGACAATTCTTCATCCCAGATGTGGATTTCCTTCAAGTTGTATTTTTGAGCTTCCAAAATCATGTATTTGAACAATTCAAAAATGTCATCTTGTCTTTGAGTGAATACTTTCAAAATAGTCAAATTTTTTTCAGCCCAAGCATGATGCCACATGCAATGAGCATTCGTTTTCGTAGACATGTTGTTGACCGAAACACCATAGGTTAATGGGTTTTTGGCCATCAATTGTGGGAACGCTATGCATCCTATGTAAATATCTCTAACAGCAAACCATTGATAAATCAAAATATCTGGTTTCAAAACAAAGATAAAATCTGTTCCCTTTTTAGCGTTTCTCTTTTCAACAGCTTTTGCAACTTTTTCTTCAGTTTCTTTAATTTCCAAATCCACAAGTTCATCGTAACCTTTGAAATTCATGTATTTAACGGATTTGTTTTTAGTGTTTTTCCCTTCTTTTTGTTCAATTGCCTTTAACAGTTCGTTGTATTTGTTGATGTGATGCACAGGAACATGATCAGAAACGTACTCGACTTTGCTGTAAAATTCGCCAACTTCACTGTACAAAGTCATGACTTTCCACTCCAAAAATTTGCCGGTTTTAACGCCTTCTGGGGTTTTAGCCATATCGTCATAATGTTTGTTCAAAAGTTGAATCATGCTTTTTGCATACCCATTGCCTCTAAATTTCTCTGCTGTAAAGACACCACCGATGCAAACACTCAAGACAGGAACTTGTTTTCCAGATTCCGGTGGAACAACGTATCCTACTTTGTTCAAAGTCTCCACAGAAGAAACAATTTGAGAATAATTTGACGTTTCAGGCAAGCTCATGTCTTTCAATGCAAAATATCTCACCCCTAGATACTTTCTAAAAATCCCTTGGCTTTCTTCTTTGCCAGTGTCAACGTCATCTGAATTCTCCGAAGTTTTCAAGTGTTGTATGCACAAATCGGCAGTGGACAACGCAAATTCTCTTTGAACATACTCGTCAACAGTCAAAAGATCAGATTTCCATGTGGCGGAGTTTTGGCTGTGGCAGTAGCCCCTCATTTCCATGTCATTGGAGCAGTCAACCAAGACTAAGTTTTCTGGAATCTGTGCGGAGGACATTATTGCAAATTTTGGTCTGTTGTGATTCTTCTGCTTCTGTTTTCCCTACCGAGTACGAACAAAAAGAAACCACCAAGAGATTTATGAGTCAAGACTCTATTAAATAAAAATAAGCTGTCAACCTGCTTATTTGACTCATTCACGAAAAAAATTAAACTTTTCAACCACAATTCCTTTTTCCATTAGATGCAAGATGTTCCTTTCGGTAATTTTTCACTTAACCGCATGCCAGCCCCGGCCAAAATCATACGATCATATTTTTTTTTTTTTTTTTTTTGGCGCACACAAAGACCCCCCTACTCATACCGACTTTGCACGTTTTTAACGTGCTGGCATTCTCTAGTTAGTCTTTTTCTCCAACCGACGAGAGAACCTTATCCAAAAGAGGATATTGGATCTTAAGGGCATAAATTGAAGTGCCTGGCTTAGAACCTACTGGAAAAACAATATTTTGGTCTTGGTCTTGGTCTTGCTTATCTGCAAGTAGGATCATCCAACTGCGGTCTCCATAGGTGCTAACTCATATGGCCCTTTTTTGCACCACCTTTTTCAATTTTCACACGTTGCAGAGACGTTTAGCTTGAAAAGAACACCAGCTGGCCGAAAAGGCAATGATTATATAATGTTGTTTTCTTTTTTTTGCTTTTGCCATTGAGATGATAATTGCGAAGGCTAAAAATATTCAATAACTTTACATTATTTCTCTAGTAATTTTAATTCCAAGCTTTTTGGAAGTGTGTGAATACACGATACATAATTATACCTGCGGTTTTCAATGACCTATGGTCTGTGTATATTTTTGATGTAATACTTTCAGAGCTTATTCGGAAAATAATAAGAAAATACATTCCATTGCTATTGCTTGTTTACTTTTTAGTAAACCTTTAAACTTTTCATTGGAAAAAAGTTCATACTACTGAAATGCCAAATAAGAACCCAAAAAGTAAACAAAAAAATTTACCTAATAGACGGGTATGAGAAAAGGATATTTGCAAATTAACCTAAGCTTGTGTAGCTATTCAAGGAGTGTCAGCTCCAATACTCTCTTACAAACAGGTAACCAACAAGCAGATAGGCTGAAATTAGTATGCGTTTAATATACATAATATGAGACACAAAAAATCAAGAACACGTATCACGAAAGTAGTTTGGGTTGTTCACTATGACACAAGGTGAGCAAGCCACTGGTGAAGTCCCTTTCATTTTTTTTATTCTTGGAGCGCTTGCGCCGTCGGTTGCTGAGGAAGTGACCTTTAGCAAACTGCTCAACGCTTTCAAAACTTCTTTCAAACCTGTCAAGACAAACTTCAAGCTTTCTCCTTGCGAGCTGAAATAACGGTACAAGTCTTTCAGTAGTCCAGAAGTGTTGGTGCCGTTTTTTTCTACAATTTCGTGCAACTTATCGGTTGGGATATTGAAACCTTTTATTTTTAGAAAAGCTTCCAACTGCAAGGACATCATTTTAACGATTTTGTCCCTTTCATTCATTTTGCTAATAATATGAATAGAGACTTTAGACCTTTTCAAAGACTTGGGAGATATTTTGTTTTTGAAAAATTGCATGTACTCATCTTTTGTCAATTTTTTCAAAAGTTCTAGATCTACTGGCTGAGCTGAACTCAAAAACTTGAAATCATGGTTTTTGGAAGCTATGGCGTTGCACAATTTTTTGTGGAAAGTGTGTTGACTCTCCAGCAGAGATCCATGTCCCCTGCCTACCTCGTAGTTGGGTTGCATTTGACTTAAAACATCACTATCTCCACTTGGAGAATCTTCAAAATTACCCATCTCTTGTGAACTTTGTAAAATTTTCACATATTCTTGGACAAAAGCACTTGAAAACTTTTCTTTGGTGAAATTTTCCCCCAATTCGTGTCCCAAATCCATCAAATAGTCTTCGATAGACTGGTCCAAGAATTCCGGAGCTGAAGAAGACATTGCGCTGACGTGGATTCCACAAACTTTGCTCATCACTCTCATACCGCCAGTGACCACATACCCAATTTGTCTCTTATGTCTCAAGTCAGGCACCAGTGTCAAAGATAAAATAAACTCTGTTAAAGCGGTAAGCGTGTAGTCGTACAGATTGTTTAAAAGGCCAGTTTGCAAAAAATAAGTGGTGGAATTATTGGGATCGTTTTTGGCACCCGACTGGCTCACAATAAAAGAATCTCCTGGTTTCAAGATAACTGTGCTTGCTTCGGTCATTACTTTGCTCACTGAAGAATTCAACTTCTTATTTCTACCAGTTACTAACAAATAGTTTATAAAATCATTAATGCTTTCGTGCGTCTCTCCAATATCGCCTTGCTGGATAACCAACAATTTCAAGCTGTTTAAAAAATAAACCATAAATTTTTGAAAGCTTTCAATATCAACGTCATCTTCAAGTGCATCCATTCTGTCATCAAATGGCCAAACATATTTTTCCAAGCTGATGTACAAACCAATGGTTGCTAGCTGCATGCAGTTTCCCTGACTTGCTTCTTCGTACTTGACTCTAACGTTTACTCTGGCTTTTCTAAACACTTCTTTTGAAAAGTCTCCCTCCTTCAGCCCATTCATTACTTTGATCACGGTTTTCAAAATTTTGGTTAAGCCGTCAGTAAAGCCTGCCATGTTTATTTTCAGTTTAACGTCTCCTTTTGGACTAGGGGTTACAGAAAAACTATAACCGACTTTGACGGCAGCATATAGTTGTGGACCAATTGTTAAACTAATGAGTTCAGTCAAAATTTCCAAAAACATTGTGTTTAGTGGAGACGGCTTCAACGTTGCGCTTGTTAAGTCAATTGATAGCATTGATTTTGATTTAAAAATGTTTGAATGAGATTCATCTTTGATCCAATACACATATTCAGAGCTTTCAGCAACTTTTTGTGGTTTCGAATGATTGCTGCAGTTTCCGATTACCAAATTCATAAAAGATTCTTTACTTTGTTGCCTTGAAGTTTCCAAAGCTTGTTTGACCAGCAAAGTCTTGTAAGCAACTTTTGGCAAAAAACTATTTTTGGAGGGCAAACCAAACACTGAAAAAAAATCATGGCTGATGGCCTTTTTGGAAATATGGAAGTCTCCTCTTGCATAATTAAATTCATAATAAAGGTCTTTTTCCTTATTCCAAGGTGAGTCTTTGAGCAAAGCGCAGTCTTTCAAACTTCCTAGTAAAACAATTTTGACGTTTTCTGGAGTTGTTGTTCTTCCCAAAAATGTTTGAAAATTTTGAGCCTCTTTATTCCACCAGCTTTTCCCCTTTTCACTTTCATTCCAGCTGTCTCCAAACGAACCAATGGATGGAGTGCTTTTTAATAAAAATCTTGGATCAATAGCGTTCTTAAAGTTTTTTGTCAAAATGTCAGCACACAAATAGGAGCACTCCTTACTTGCTTCAGAGCTGTCTTGGTAAAGAAATTTTAAAAGATCTGTTGCGTTTGACTCGCTCAAAGTGGAAGCCAGCCTTTCCGTGTTTGTATTCAGAATTTCATTGATGTATTGATTGAAGAACACAGCTAAAATATTCTCCAAATTTTGCCATCCCTTTTTGGTGAGCTTCATTTGAAAAACTAAACCATCGTTTGCAAGTGCAAAATGCGTTTGATATGCGGAGCTTTTAGTACTGAATTCATTGAGCTTTAGATAATTGTCAAAAGAGAGTTTTGATTCTTCACCCAAAATATCAATCCAGTAGTTATAAAACGTTTTAAGGCTTTTTTCACTATATTCGCTGTAGTCTTTGTGAAAAATTGGAAAAATTAATCTGGCCAATGAAGATGCAGGAGATTCAACACAAATCAAATTGCTACTTATTGCATTATCAAACAAAGGAAATGCGCCAATTTTTGACTCCCACACATCACCAAGAATATTGAAGTCCAAATTTTTAAATGAACGTTGCGATTTTTCAATCTTTTTCAGTTTTTGCAGTAATTTTTTAGTAGGTTCAGACTTAATATCACTGAAGTTTTGAATAGCAAGTTTTGCTAAAGTGTTTAAAGATTGTGAACTTTTTAAACACAAAGTCATGTTGTTGTTTGCAAAGTAGTGTTCTTCAAAATATCTTTTCAGTTCGCTTTGTAAATTAATTTTTTCAAGGTTGGCCAGGTTCCTTAAAGTGGTGATGTTTCCAGTTGCAAACCTAGAAAAGGGGTGTGATTTGTTAGCCAATAGCCGTGTAGCGTGAAACATGATTCTGCCATTGTTTGCTACATTACCATAATGCTCATTGTTGATGGCGTTAATTTCTTTGGATATGATTGTGTTTTTGAATAGCGGGTCTTCAAAGTAGGAGGAAAACTGTTCAAGCAGCTTTTCATACGGAGCAATCTCAGTGTAGTTGTCTGAACTTCTCAACATGTTGGCGTTGGGCATGTTGAAGTAAAACGCTGTTTGCTCGCCAGAAGTATACGCATTGATGCTACCATTATTTCTTGACAATTCCTCGTGGAAAGCCAAGGGATGTCCATATTTTTTGGAACCACCCGCCAAAATCATATGCTCACAAAGATGAGCCAAACCAAGTGCTTTTGAAGGATCGTTAAAAGATCCAGAACAGACTGATAATGCACAAGATGCAGTTTTTTCTGAGGGATCGCTAATCAGCAGGCACAGCAAACCGTTTTTCAGCTTAATCAGCTTGTGTTTTTTTTCCAGTCCGGATATTGGATGATACAGGGATAAGGGATAATCTGTTATGCTATCCATAGATGTGTTTAAAAGACGTGGTATTTGTCTATTTTGCTCTTTTTCAGGGTTTCGCCTTTTGGACTGAAAGATACGTCCCTTTTGCCAATTAAAATTAATTTTAGCAGGTTGGGTCATGTTTCTCATTTTCAAAGCCAGCCTGACAAAGAGTCTTATATATGGGTAAATTCAAGAAGTGATTAGAGTTTTAGTGGTTTAATCCTCAACAATTAATACTACTTTGGTTGCCTTCTTTACTTCTATTTAAAAACAAAATTTACCTAATTAGCTTTAATCAATGTCCTCAAATCCTCATATGGATAGTTATTTAAATTCCCTGGTATGAATTAGTGAGTTATGCAGAAACTAATTACGTATGGAGGGTTGGCCGAGTGGTCTAAGGCGGCAGACTTAAGATCTGTTGGACAGCGTCCGCGCGGGTTCGAACCCCGCATCCTTCAGTATTTTTCTTTTTTTTGCACACCGATTATGCGTATTTTCTTATATATGTCATTAGCGTCAATGTCGCAAAAAGCTTATGTTTTCGTAAAGCAACATCAAAAAAATTGAGTATAGGTAGAACGTTTGGGAGGGGCATTGGTCCTCTTGTGTTTTTTGATGGTGCTTCAACAAAAATGTGATAATTTGATGCGCGACATAAAAATTCAGAAAAAACTTTAGGCCCCTTGCTGTAATTTGTAAAAGTTTTGTTATTTGGTAGGCCATGAAAGGAGGTTTGTTTTTGCCAAATTTGCTTTTTCTCTCTTTTTTGATCATCTTTTTTGGAAAAATCAACAAAAGAAAAATTTTAATTAATTGGAAAGCGTATAAGAGCATTGCTGCTAGACTACAGAAACCACTTTTCAAAATCGTTTGACCAACACTTCCAAATACAGTACGCACCACCAGAAAAACAAAACCAATTTCAACCACAGTTTGGGTTTCCCTGCTTTTGAGAACAATGAAAAACGAAACCGTTAGCAATGCTCTCTTTAGTGTTTTGAATTTTCTGATGAATAGCTGTAACAGTTTGAGCTGCTGTGAAACGACGCTCATGGAGAATGGAGACTTGTCAAGCCTCTTGATGGAAACGTACTCCTTGTTTATTTTGTAAACGGCAACAAGCTTTGTGTACTCAATCTTGTCTGCATGTTCCACTAATGCAGTTTGAACATTTAAATCGCTTGATCTCATTTGTTGGGCCCAAGTATCGCGCTATTTTCCTTTTCGAGCTTTTGTCAATAAGTTTTTCTTTTGGTTTTGCATACAA
>ERZ794936.482-NODE-482-length-18993-cov-6.757683_pt1 | contig 18993 bp, 12 predicted proteins | sample MGYA00511083_ERZ794936 | MGnify/ENA primary metagenome ERZ794936 (study PRJEB30137, sample SAMN04331409) | food metagenome | isolation source: Y2 must sample point D1 replicate A | place: Australia: South Australia | collected 2014 ... | reverse complement strand
GGGAAATCCTCTGGAGATGGGAAGTGAGTGATGCCGAATGTGTGAAAGAGAAGAACGTCTGTGTTTTCCACCTTGTCAGATCCATCGCCAATCCATTCTCTCATACCCCTAGCACCATCACCAGACCACTGCGCAACATGATCTCCAGAAGGGTACAATCTACCGTAACCCAATCCTTCGTCCTTATAAGGAACAACTTCAGTAGTATATGCTGCCCAAGGAGCTCTCTTTCTCACCAAAGATCCCTCCTTTGCCAAAAGAGGCGAGGCCCATGTCGACACCAACTTGTATGACGATGGTTTGCCAGAAAATTTGTTCAACTTACTTGGGTTGAAGATATCCCAAGTTCTGGTGGTGGTTGCATTTGTCAATGATTCACCCACGGTCTTGAAAGTATTTTTGTGAGCATAGAATGCGTTACCATACATGTTCTGCGAAGAGCCGACAGGACCGGGACCAGGGGTGGCGTCAGAGGTTGCCACAGAGTTATTGTCGCCGTCGATTCTGGGATCCAATCTCAAAGAGAATAAGTGCTGGTGGTTGTGTGCGTTCACCTGCGGGTACACTTGGGTGCCCCATGGGCCAACATCCTCGTCCTCAGCACAGACGTACGTATTCAATATACCCGTCAATCTGATCTCTAGCTTGATGGTGCCATCCTGTCTGAGAATCCAGTACAAACAGTATTCGTAGTTTGCAGCGGTGAATATCTGAGAGATGATCAATTTCTTACCTCTTGTGACCACTGTAGTCTGAAAGTCATCTCTGAAATCCGAATGCTTGAACAAGATTCCGTCGTCTTCCTCGTGAATACAAACAGCATTCTTCACAGTGAGAACATCACCCTCCTTACCCGGGAAGTGCGCATCCAAGTAATGAATGACACCCTTGCAGTCACATCCGAGAGCCAACGGGTTTGTGCAATTACCAGCGCCATATTCACCAATGTCCAAAGCGTGTTTTCTCTGGTGAGGGAAGTCAGGTGATCCATAAGGCACAATCATCTCCGATAAAGAGATTCTGTGGAAGAGCGGCCTCACATTGCCGTGGTCATTGTAGGTGATGTCAGACAACACAATACCTTCTCTATAGTTGAAGCCAACGTGAAACTTAAAATTGGACCATTCCATGAGATTGCCATCCATCTTGAAGGACACACCCTCTGGCTGAGTAACATTGTAAGGGGTGGCGTCCTGTCTGAAACCAGACGGATTTTCAGGTGTTCCAAACTTCTCCGCAATGTGTTTGGGATGGAAGGAAGAGTGTTTGTGCTTAGAGACCTTTCTTCTTCTGTTGGGAATGTCAATGAACACCACCTTTCCTTCGTTCATATCCACGATAGGGCAAAAGTCTAATGGATGAGAGTAGTGCGAGTCATCCTCGTCGGACCTCCAGTACATCAAAGCCTGCTGGAGTCTTCTGGATGCACCCCATCTTTCATCGTAGCCAATGGTCCATGCGTCACAGTAAACGTTCTTCATTTCTTCCCGAGGAATGCCGGAGATCTCACATTGCTTTATCACATTGGGGTCAGATCTCACAATTTCTTCAGTAGACTGAAGGTCCAGAGGAGTCAAAATTGGCTGCACCCCACCGGTGCTGCGCGATTCGACAACGGTAGAGGATGGAATGTCCACCACACCCTCCTGAACACCGTTATGACCCTCCTCAACAATAACGTAGTAGGACAACCTCGGTGGAACGGGTCCGTTTTTCTCTTTCCATTCATAGTATGCCCTTTTGATTGGCTCCCTCAAGGTAACAGTATTGAAAATTATTTTCTTGTCCTTGTAATACTTTTTCACGACAGAAGTAACGGCCGTGATTTCCTGAGGGCTGAGAGGGTCTAAGGGGTGGGCTGGCGCAGCTGGAGCAGCCACGCTGGAGGTAGCCTGCTTGGCAATCTGTTGCAATCTTTCCATTGATGAGGTAGCAAATGTTTTAACTAATTAGCAAAGGCATTTTAGCCAGAACGAAATAGCTATTTTATATAAGTAATCACATTAAGGCCTGCGGATCGGATTTCCGGATTTGGTCACAAAGAGCGCTCGAATCCCATCGACCGCGAGCGGTCGTACCTTCCATATTGGGAAACAAGATACGCACACGCTGGGATCTTTCAATTACCGAAGAGGCAGATCTCTCCACTAAAAGTTTCTACGATGAGGCAAGATTCTGAATGTTTTGAAATTGCGTGCAGACTTTGATTTTCAAAAGAAACAAATAAGTGAGTCTTCTTCGTAGAAAGTCCGCGTATCTCCGACCCTCGCATTTTTAGGACCCCAATTTATAAGCCATAACGCGAGCCCAAGACCAGCAGCAGTTGAGTATGCTTGCTTATTACATGCCTACTTTAGTTAAATTGTTGTATGACTCTCGTTAATTTTCTGAGTACTTTCACGAGCTGATTGTTTGATCACCACTGACAGGTAGTATTATTTAAAATCATCATGCATAAGCGATGTATCGAGCACCTACATGGTTCAAAATTTGGCAACCACTGAGGCTAGTGTTCCCGGCACGAGCACCAAAGTTGCGAACAAAAGGACTGTGACACAGTCCCCCAAAATACGTGTGAAGAGGCCGATAGCATCATCGATTGCCAATGCTTTCTGATCCTGGCTCTTGAGGCCTTCCAAGACCTCGTTGGTATACTTCATCATGGTCTCTCCCAATATGGCTGAGAAAAGGTTTTCGTTGGGCACGCGGATATCGTAAAAGGAGTGCCACCGTCTTGCACGAACGCACGGCGCAAATATCTTATAGATATACAACTTCAACGTGTCGTTGGCCTGGACTACCAAAAGAACAGACAGAATCACGAGAAAGATCCCATAAGCCTCTATGAATCTTGAGATGGCGAACCTGATATTGTAAGTTTCTGAGGGAGAGCTGAAGCTCCACGACATGATTCGAGCCAATTCTAGTCCGGTGAAAAGCAAAAATGCAGCGATGATATGATCAGAAGTGATCGCAATCCGGTGAAAGGTAAGAAGACGCATTGGAAATGCATGTTGAGCTGCTTTTGGAAGCATGAATATGCTGCAAATCAAGCATACAAATATCTGCACTATCTGTCTCTTGCAAGGCATAACCCGGTGGACCTTCTCGTAGACATTTTCGATGAAAGATGCTTTACTGTGCGACTCTGGCTCCGGTAGTTGAAAAGTGACTTTTTTAACTCTCCATTTATCTTCAGAATTGAAGTAAAGTTCGCTCTCGTGTCCTAGCGCAGGTGTGCGACACTTCCCGTACAGCTCGTATAGCGTCTCTAGCGAGCGATGCACCCCAGAAAATAAATTTGTGTAAACCAAGTAGAGCAACAATAAAAGTATGATCACGATTTGGAAAGTGCTAGTCGCCAGGTCTTTCCATATGGAAGCATCAGGGTTTTGACAGATGGGGTCTTCAGGCCTCGATGGTCCCGTATCAGCGGCCCATTGTTTTACCTGTGCCTTGAAACCGTCAATGACAAAAGCATAGCGGTATGGAATTGCAGTCCATCCAATAAACAGTATTTGCAGTAGCAATTGAGTTGTACGTGGCTTGTGTGTGCTGAGGATATGGCCGTGGCGAAAGAGGGCTAAGCCTAATGTCAACACAAACCACAATGCAGTTATGGCACTCATTGCCAGCTTTATTCTTGTTTCAGCAAAGTACATGTGGGCTTTGAATGGTGCTATGAATGTTTCAAGTAAATGAGTTGGGACAGGTTTGATGGCTATGAATCGCCGCAAGGAAATGATATTGCTCTTGACTAAAAGAATTAGACTAGCCAACAGAAAAGGCTAGATCGTTCGGTGATAGAAACGATAACTTTGGAAAGCCTAAATAGCACTTTGAGATTGAGCGATTTTTTGCGGACCGGAAAATTATGAAAAGCTTCTGTATAGCTGGATGACAAAGACTCAGAATTGCAAAGCGATGGCTGTGGAAGTTGCTTTATCCTTGAGAAAAAAATATTCATCGCATGCATAATTAGTATACGAGGTTACCGAGCCTCCCGGATGGATCCTGAGCCGGTTTAGCCGGATGTGGCACAAAATGACGCACCTCATTAAAGCCCTTAAAGACGCGCGCCGAAATGCTTACAAACACAAGACTAATATCTTGCATATAATGCAATTTGAGCAACTTCGGCACACGGCTGTAAATTATCTTCGACGACCCGTCTTCCGTGGAAGCTGGAACCTGTTTGTGCATAAATTTACAATTTCACATTACTTTGAACCGTGTATTCTCGATATTTAAGAGTGAAGTCTACAGTCGACAACAAAAGATGAAATGTACGATAACGCCTAGCTCGAGGTAGCTTACAACTTGTCGTAGTACTCCTCGTAGCCTGGAACATCTGGCTTCTGACCAGTACGCTCTCTCTTAGCCTTGACAATAGCACCTGGCTTGGAGGTTGGGTCAGTTGGGTCACCACTCAAGACGGCCCAGTGATCGAAGATCATCTGTGGGAAAGCCTGACCACCAGTAGCCTGTCTCAACTCACCGGAGAAACCGAAGGACTCGTTGACAGGCATGTAGGCCTTGACAGTGAACAATGGCGTACCTGGTCTCTGCTCTTCAGAGATGACCTGGCCTCTCTTCTTGTTCAAGACAGAGTAGATACCACCAATGGCGTTCTCAGGACACTGGATCTCAACCAAGAAGACTGGCTCCTGAATAGCTGGCTCAGCCAACAACATCGAGGCGTAAGTAACTCTTCTCATGGTTGGAATGATCTGACCACCACCTCTGTGGATAGCATCAGCGTGCATGGTGACATCCAAAATGTTGATTCTGACAGATCTGACGTCCTCACCAAAGATAGGACCTTCCTTGGTGGCCCACTGGAAAGCGGCAACGACAGAGTCCTTGATCTCGTTCAAGTACTGGACAGCCTTAGTTTGGTCAACAACAACGTTAGGACCTCTGCCATCAGGACCGAAACACCAGATCTTTCTGGCGTCGGTAACATCCCAGCCGTGCTTGTCGGCCAAAACTCTGGCTCTGGCCTTGAAGTCATCGCTTGGGTTGATAACACCAGACTCAATGTCCTGGGAAACCTCCTCGTCCAAAGGCTGAGCCTTGACGTAGATTCTGTTGTGCTTGTTAGGAGACTTGGACAAAGCAACCATGGAAGATTCGGATTGAACAGTCTCTCTGTAAGAAACAACTGGAGAGGACTTTCTCAAAGGAACAGCAGCGTGGTCGTTCTCCAAATCGTTCAAGCAAATCTCCAAGTGCAACTCACCTGTGGCGGCAACAATGTGCTCACCAGACTCAGAGATGGAAGTCAAAACACAAGGGTCGGACTTGGACAATCTCTTCAAACCCTCAACCAACTTAGGCAAGTCGTTGGCGTTCTTCACCTCAACGGCGACCTGGACAACTGGGGAGACAGAGAACTTCATGACCTTCAAGTTGTGAGCGGTCTCAGAAGTGGTGATGGTACCAGACTTCAACAAGAACTGGTCAATACCAACCAAACCGACAATGTTACCGGCAGGACAGTCGTCAATTTGCTCGACGGATCTTCCCATCATCAAGACGGTTCTCTGGATAGACTTCAAGAACAAGTCCTCCTTCTTACCGACGTGGTAGTTAGGACCCTGGATTCTGACCTTCTGGCCAGACTTGGCAGTACCAGCGAAGACACGGCCGAAAGCGTAGAATCTACCCTTGTCAGAGGTTGGCACCATCTTGGAGACGTACAACATCAAGTCGGCAGTAGGGTCACAGTTTCTGATGGCCTGGCAGTGGACATCGTCAGATGGACCCTCGTACAAGGTCTCGGCTCTGTAGGCCTGAGCGGTGACTGGGGATGGCAAGTGAATGACAATCATCTCCAACATGGCATCGGCAGCTGGCAAGAACTTTCTCATGACAACCTTCAACAAAGCCTTACCCTCCAACTCCTTCTCGTCGGCCTTCAAGTTGATCTCCAACTTCTCCAACAAGGTTGGAATCTCCTCCTTCTTGAAGTTCATGATGGAAGAGAACAATCTGAAGATGGGGTCCAACACGAACATGTTGAAAGCTCTCTCCAACTGCTTTCCATCGGCGTCCTTGTCCTTGTTGGTCCACTTCTTAGTCTTAGGGTTGAAGAAAGAGTCACCCCACAATCTTTCCATCATCTTGGATCTGTCGACACCGAACTTCTTCGAGTATCTAAGAGCAAACTGTCTGACGGTGAAAGCCCAACCGTGCAAACCGGAACCGAAAGCGACGGTACCCTTCTCTGGGAATACCTGAGCATCACCGAGAGTTGGCTCAGTGTAGGTAGAGATGATAACGTTGACGGACTCAACAGTTCTGGAGAAGGACTGGTACAAGTCCTCCTTGGTGACCTGCAACTCCAACAAGGCTCTGTCAACCTTGTTGATGATGACAACTGGCTTAATTCTCTCCTGCAAAGCCTGTCTCAAGACAGTCTCAGTCTGAACACACACACCCTCAACACAGTCGACAACCACCAAAGCACCATCAGTGACACGCAAAGCAGCGGTGACCTCAGAAGAAAAGTCAACGTGACCTGGCGAATCAATCAAGTTAATCAAGAAGTCGTTACCAATGGTCTTCTGCTTGATCTCCTTGACATCGTCGTCGGACAAGCCAGCGTACAAAGAAATGGCAGTGGACTTGATAGTGATACCTCTCTCCTGCTCATCCTTTCTGGTGTCCATGAATCTGGCATCACCAGCCTTGGCTGCAGAGATAATACCGGCCTTTTGGACCAAGGAATCGGTCAAAGTAGATTTACCGTGATCGACGTGGGCAATGACGGAAATGTTACGAACATTCGTAACCTTGTCCATCAAGCCACGGATTTGGTCAATAGTGAAAGCAACTAAAACTGTTAGTATGTGCTAATAAATGAACTATGGTTCATCGGTAACTCGACGGCCACTTATGGTCACGCCACGTCGTCCCCTCTCGTGACCTGAGCCATGCGAATTATAATTCGTAGCGTTGGGCTATGTTGGCGCCCAAGTGCTGACCAAGATTCCATTGTTGTGAGCAACTTCTCGTGAAGTTCACATACCCATTTTGAACTTTTAGTGATGTCTGACTTGAAAGAACAAAAGAAGGAAGTAGGAGGGGAGCTTTTTCTCATGTGGCCCTCGCAAGGCATCAGGAGAAAATTTTTCCTGTGGGTAATCGCGAACGCGTCTGCGTAAATGTGAGACTTGGTTACCCGCATATGAAGCAAAGATTGGCGGGGGATGCGCGGGCCACGGGTACGCGGGCCTGGCGATATGGAGATAGAAGTCCTTTACTAATTTATATAAATTTTTAATCCCAGAGAGCATATCCTGACGAGCCAACGTTAATGACTTTTTGATTTGTATCGACAAACTGATGCGCAATTAAGATCCACTGTGTTTGCTGAAGCCTCGCGAAGCACGGCATTATAAGCGGGGCACCCTCATGGTTCTGAGCGTACGCCTGGTCACGGATTTTCTCTGGAGTTGAGGCCGCGAATGCTATAAGCGGGCAAATGAGGAGGAATCAAAAAAGTTTTCAGTAAACGGGGGCTAGAACTGCCCGAAGGTAGGAGAAGACAGTTTGTGCCAAGTATTATTGACAAGTGGATATTTGGAGATTTTTTCATATAGTCTAGTTTGGTGCAAAATCTCAAAACACACAATTATTTATAGATGCCAGATAAGGACGCTGCGGGAATTACATGCCCAAAGCGGACGGACTGACCCTGGTTACAAGCGTGAAAGTCACGTGAAGGATTATGATGTAAATCAGTTTGGCAATATACTCAGCATCAGCAAAAAAAGATATCATCTTTTGGCTCCTCGTATTTGCGCTGGTATCAAAGCCGGTTCTGGTATTTCTTTTGGAGCAGTTTATTGAAATCGGTTTGATGTTTAATGAAATCATCACGTGATCTACTCTTTTAGTACCTGACTCGCTTCGCCATTCGCAAACTGATCGCCAACGCCCCGGACGTCTATCACTTTCAAATGCTCTGATTTGCCAGTCATTTGAATGGAAGAGAACCGTTGGAACGCCTTATGATGTGCCACTACCTTGCGAGATATGCCCATTATAAATGGTTTCTAAACCTGAGGTGTCTCAGCTGGCATCTTGGTACTGCATCTCCGAGTCAATCACATAAATTCTCCAGATTATCGGTCTACTCGCATGCATTGCAGTTTTTCGTCTTCTCTACATACACGTTATCACCATCATGTCAATTACCGTACTCATCTCAGGGTCTGGCTCAAACCTTCAAGCGCTTCTTGATGCACAAAAGAATAACTTATTAAAAGGGAAAATCACACAAGTTATTTCGAGCAGTGAAGATGCTTATGGCTTGCAAAGAGCTGCCGCGAGTTCTGTTCCATCTAAGACTCACGTTTTGAAGAAGTATTACAAAGGCACCACCAAGGATGAAAAGGAAGCTCGTCGTGATAGACGAGAGCAATTCAATAAAGACTTAGCTAATCTACTCATATACGGGAATGTTGCCGGAACTGAAGACCCTTCCTACTCGAAACCAGACTTGATTGTTTGTGCTGGCTGGATGCTTATTTTGTCACCTGCCGTATTGATGCCGTTAGAAAAAGCTGGTATCTTTATCATAAATTTACATCCCGCTTTGCCGGGTGCATTTGAAGGTACACATGCAATCGACCGCGCATGGAAAGCGGGCCAAGAGGGCGAAATCACCAAAGGAGGTGTCATGATCCACAAGGTCATTGCAGAAGTTGACAGGGGCGAGCCTGTTTTGGTGAAGGAACTCGATCTTATCAAAGGCGAAACTCTTGAGCAATATGAGGATAGGGTGCATAAAGTGGAGCATGAGGCTATTGTTGAGGGGACGAACATCGTTCTAGAGGAATTGCTTTCTGCCTGAAAACAGATATAGGCTACAGGCACATGATAGCAAATAAATAAATTCAATCGTATCTATCGTATGTGTGTATTGAATAGTCAGCTCATGCCAAGCAATGGCTTGTTTACAAGTTGTTGATAACTTCCTCGGTGAAGTGCTTAGTGGAGGCGGAACCCTTCAAGTCACCAGTTCTGTTGGCAGGGCCGGAGGCGATAGTCTTCAACACAGCGCTCTCGATCTTGTCAGCGTCGGAGTTCAAAGACATGTGTCTCAACATCATACAAGAGGACAACAACAAGGCGGTTGGGTTAGCCAAGCCCTTACCAGCAATGTCTGGCGCAGAACCGTGGACTGCCTCAAAGATAGACACCTTGTTACCCATGTTACCAGAGGGAGTCAAGCCCAAACCACCGATCAAACCGGAAGACAAATCAGACATGATGTCACCGTACAAGTTAGGCATGACCATGACGACGTCCTTGTAGTCAGCGGGATCGGCAGTCAATTTCAAGGAGGTGTTGTCCAACAACTCGTAGGACAACTTGATGTCGGGATACTCTTTGCCGACCTCCTTGGCAGTCTCGACGAACAAGCCGTCAGACAACTTCATGATCGAGGCCTTGTGCACGACAAGAACGTGGGGCTTGTTGATGCTCTTGGCGTATTCGAAGGCATATCTGATGACCTTTTCCGAAGCCGGTTTGGTAATCAACTTGATTGACTGCACGACGCCAGGGACAATCGTGTGCTCGATACCAGAGTACTCACCCTCGGTGTTTTCTCTGATCAACACTGTGTCGACATTCTCGTAAGGAGTATCGTAGCCGACGATGGACTTGCAGGGTCTCACATTGGCAAACAAGTTGAATGTTCTTCTCAAGGTCAAGTTCATCGACGTGTGGCCCTTGCCAACGGGCGTAGCCAAAGGACCCTTCAAGGCCACCAAGTTTCTGTTGACCGAGTCGACTGCGTCCTGGGGCAAAGTAGTTTTACCGTTAATCAAAAGAGGAGTCACATCGACAGGCTCCCACTCAATGGGTACACCAGCAGCGGCGTAGATGTCCTTGACCGCCTGCGAGATCTCCACTCCGATACCGTCACCCTCAATCAAGGTCACAGTGTACTTTCCGTTGGCTTTCTTGGCACCGGTGAATTGACCGGCGATGTACGATCTGGTGAATTTGGGCGCGACGGCCTTGGCGCTGGCGAGTTGTCTGAACATTTTCGAGTGTCTTGTGCTATCCGGAAAGAAGTTAGTGCTGAGCGATGCAAATTACCGCCGGATCGAGGACCCGCGTGCTAGCGCACGAAAAAAAGATTTTTAGCGTCCAATCAGCGCGCGCAAACTGGCTCGGGTCCGACGTACTTGAATGGGGCTAAACGGGACTAATTGTGAGGGAAAACGTGTATCCACAAATACAATTAATAATTTAAAGCAAAAATTTGAAAATCTCTCGTCTTCAAAAGTCGGTCCATCCTTAAATATCTGCCCATTCGGTGGGGTAAAGCATGGCTGCACTATGACCTCCAATGGCTTTGCTCGGCGAGCCAGGTACTCCGAAAATTGCGGGGCATTCTCGAGGCATTTTTTCCGGTTAGCACGGATTGACCATAACTGAGGAAAGTCATCTGAGCAACCTGAACTTGATCTGTTACATTACGGCAGACTTGATGTCAATACTGTGACTTTACCGTTCGAAGCACAGATTGAGGCACCCCCGTAAGAAACATTCATCGTAGGAAAGTGTTTATATTTACGCACGTCTCTTAAGATGCATCCTAGTTCACTTTTTTTAACGACCGACCAAGTCCACTTACCAATCAATGAAAAAAATTGTGCGTTTTTACATTCAATCCTACTTCATTAAAGATGATTGTCTCTCTTCTGTTGACGCGTCTTTTATTTTGGTGAAGTTAATAAAAACGTGGTCCTCGCGAGCATCCGATTTTACAACTCTCGTAAAATTTCACCTAAAGTTTGGCCCGCTCTAGTCACATCTTGATGACTGCCCTCACACAGTTGCCGTCATGCATGTCGTCAAAAGCCGTGTTGATCTTATCCAAGGAATGCCTGTGGGTGATGAATTCGTCAACTTTCAATTTTCCGTTCATGTAGTCCTCAACCATACCTGGCAATTGAGATCTGCCCTTGACGCCGCCGAAGGCAGAACCCTTCCACACTCTTCCTGTAACCAACTGAAATGGTCTTGTGGAAATCTCCTTGCCGGCCGCAGCAACGCCAATGATGATGGACTGGCCCCAACCCTTGTGGCAAGCCTCTAAAGCCTGTCTCATGATCTCGACGATACCAGTACAGTCGAAAGTGAAGTCACAGCCACCATCTGTCATCTCGATCAATTTTTGAACGATGGTGGTGCCTTCAGGCAACTCCTTAGGGTTGACGAAATCAGTGGCACCAAATTTGTCTGCCCACTCTCTCTTGTCGTTGTTGATGTCAACCACGATGATCTTCTTGGCCTTTCTTAGCGCAGCACCTTGAATAACGGACAATCCAACACATCCGGCACCAAATACAGCAACGGTATCACCTTCTTGCACGTTAGCCGTAACGGTGGCAGCGCCATATCCTGTCGTCACACCACAAGCCAACAAGCAGACACTTTCAATAGGAGCCTTCTCGTTAATCGCGACAACAGATACATCAGCGACAACGGTATACTGTGAAAAGGTTGAGCAGCCCATGAAGTGGTAAAGCTCCTTACCCTTGCACTTGAATCTAGACGTTCCATCGGGCATCACACCTTTACCCTGAGTCTCTCTAACGGCGCCACACAAATTGGTCTTGCCAGACTTGCAGAATTTGCACTCCTTACACTCAGCAGTGTAGAGAGCAATCACGTGGTCGCCAACCTTCACGTTGGTCACGCCTTCACCGACAGACTCAACAATACCACCACCCTCGTGTCCTAAGATCGCAGGAAATGCACCTTCTGGGTCTACTCCAGACAAGGTATAAGCATCGGTGTGGCAAACGCCGGTATCGGTGATCTTAATTCTCACCTCGTGAGCTTTTGGAGGGTCGACCGTAATCTCTTCAAGAGACAATGGCTTACCTGCCTCCCACGCAACGGCAGCTTTACATGTAATAGGCTGACGTTAGTAATCTTAAAGCCCTTGAATTTATCACGCAATCGCGTACGTGTAACTAATGCGGACCAACTATAATGTCTAAGCGGGTATGATAGTCCCATGACCAGCAGGGTGCCCAGAGCAAGTGCATTCTCGGCAGGCTCTGCAGGGACTATCAAAACCCTAATAAACCTCATTTGGCCTGCTCACTTTCAGCACGTTCTTTATCTTTTGCTCAGATTGGAAGAGGTGAAAACATACTTTTCCGGCAGTAGACATAATTATGGGCAAGGAAGAAGATTCAACTCAGTGGTTGAACTCAATGAAACTAGAATATTCCGCGTTATATATTGAGACCTATAGGCAGAGATAGCGAGCATTTTTTTGCCACTCCGGGACATTATTTCCGCTCATCGTAGGGCAAGCCGCGCGGAACACGATTCCAGATTGCGGTTTGGGACAAAAAATCCGCTCGTCACTGTGGAAACGATATTAAACAATCTGAGCCAGACTAAAGCAGGTTACTCTGAAGCGAATTGAAGTAAAGAGTTCCCGCAACTTTCATCGTGATCTGAGTCTAAACTGACGAATTAATTAGATTTGGGATGCGAATATCTCATCTCGTAACTGGAGAGCAACAATAGGTCGAACGGTTTTAAAGCCGTTTTCGAGCCAATTTCTATATTTTCAATTCTCGAGCTTCGCTTTGCAAACCCTTCGCGTAGAACTATTGAAAATGAAATGTGCTTAAAAAAAGAGTAGCACAAGATTAGTTCCAAGTTACTTTCACCCATCATTGTGCGAGAGTTCGTCTCGAATTAAAAGCTCAGTCTAGAGGAATTCATTGTATTCTTTCCATATTTACAAAACAGCGCCAAAGCCAAAGGTCAATTTGATAGCTCTGACGTAGTAATCTTCAAAGTTGCCACGCACTCTATCCTCTTCACCGATGGGGATACCAGACCACTTCACTACCATTGTGGTCTCACCGGCACCCTGTTTCAATTGAATGTCAAGCTCTGCAAAGTGGCCGGATCTCCATGAATCTAGCCTCCAAGATTGGCGAATTCTCTCATTGGATACCAACTGAAGAATTTGACCGGAAATCGAGCCGCCAAACAACAGAAACTCCGAACCCTCAGATGCTTGGATCTGTGCGTTTGATCTTGACCAAGCCGAGACGCGCTGGGGATCCAAAAGGGTAATGTACAATTGCTCAGCAGTGGTGTTGAAAGTAGGCTCTAAGTGCAATGTCGAAGTATTGTATCTTGGAATATTTGAACTCGATTCCTTTGTTAAGCTTGTGCTCGCGGTAAGCACCGATGCTGACTTCGCTGATTGCTCCTTGGCTTTTTTCTCCTGAGCCTCAAGGGCCGCTTGATTTTCTTTAGTGAGCTTCGAATTAACTTGGTCACTCTCGTGCTGGATGTCAGACCCATGCTCCTTTATCAAATCTTTGCCAAACTGCATCATCACGGCCTTGATTTGAGGAACCAACTGCTTCTTAACAATAATCCTCATCTTTTCGGAATCATTGTTCTCATTGTAGATGCTGATGTCGAACTGAAGCTCGTCTTCCTCGGTGTCGTAGGCTAGTTCAGGAATGGTAATGCTTCCTTTGAACTCCTGGTCTTTCGCAGACACGCCCTCGATATTAAGAACAATTCTAAGGTCAAAAATGGAAATGACCTTCCCCTTTCTCTGGCAGACCTCGACATCACCTTCGAGCGAGGAAACCGATTTAACTTGCACTGATCTATCGTCCTCCGCCTTTGCAGACAACCCAATCAAGTTGCTGTTGAAGTACGTTTTTGCCCAATCAATACAATTCTTGTCGACCCAGTGCCAGTTGTTTGGATTATTGACCACCATTGTTAATAAAAATTGGATGCTAGTGTGTGCTTTGGTGTGGCACTATGAAATAAAGTCAGTGTATTTTAAAGTTTCGCGATTGGCTTCTAGAAAAATCTATGATCTATCGGGTTGTAATTTAACGCAGCTTACAGTCTGAAATGCAATTCCACCGACTACCTTTCGGACGATTTACTTTTTCTTGTAAATTCTGTTTCGAGAAATCTAATTCAATTCAAGTCGTTTACTTATGGGCCATATTCAAGCATCGACCTCCATTGCATCGGTGCGACCAAAATCAATCACCGTCTCCTCAACGTCGACGATGTCGCGTATGCTCTGTCTCAAAACAGCTGTAGTTCCACGAGCAAACTTGTATGATCTAGCCTTTGCCGATCTCACGTTTGGCGTCAAGTAGTTCCTGAGCAATTCAGCGTCCTTGCCCACTTCCAAGACACACACATCTACGTTTGAGCCAGAGCCCAAATCGTTCCAGATACCGGCCTCAATGGCATCAGCACACAACTTCACTGCTTCATCCCTGGTCATGTCAGGCTTCCAGTTCAATTCCAAGATGGCCATGGCAGCCAAAGAACCCGATCCTAAGGACTGATACTCGCCAATATCGGTCGAGCCATGCGCTTGTACGGACATCAAGTGGGCGCCCGTGGGGTCCACACCGGCGCAAATCAAGTATGCACCCAAGTGGCCCTGATACTTGAACAAATGCTGTTTCAACATTGTCAAGGCGGTGATGACACGGGGTTGGCGGGATTGCCACATAGAGTGTAACTCAAGGTTCAGTGCTATCAACTGTGTGACCATCTCGGTATCGGCAGCAGTACCTGCACCGGCACACCAGATTTTTGGTGCCAATCTATGCAATTTTTCACAGTTCTTGTCGGCGACAATAGCGCCGGCGGTAGCTCTCGTATCAGCGGCAATCACTACGCCTCCCTTGAACTTACAGCCAACAATCGTGGTACCTGTGGAAGTTGCTTTAGGTTGAGCATAGCCTCTTGTTGACAAGTATTGGTTTCTCTGGAAATTATCGAAGGAAAGGCCAGCCATTTTGCGGTTCAATATCTGAATTGAGAATGGTTTCTATGTTAAGTGTAGATGACAAGTAAATAGATTGAGCCTGGACGTAACGTGTGTTTGCCTAGAAAGTCCTTCTTAAACCAATCAGTGTGCTGTTTGTAAGTTATACTTTGTGGTGCTTTGGACGTCGTACTCTTTCTTTTGAGCAAGGGAAACTTGAATTCTAGTGGCGTTCACAGCGAGTATCTGGCCAGGTGAGCTTTCGCGCTTTGACCTCATTGCCTTGGGGACACAACCGATCTGACACTGGAGCGCACGCGAATTGTCCGCCAAGTTTTGGGGCGCGCAGTTCCTAATGTCCGAAAGTCAAGGCTCGCAAAACTTGCAAAGTTTCAAAACAATTATCCTGCGGTGCATGTCTCATGGAGAGCTTCAGATTTATAACTCCTGCTTGTGTCAAGGTATCTCTAGTCCCAGTGGGTGAAATCTCGCGTGGGGATTTTGAGCACTATGCCGACATCATTCAGTCGATCACAGATATACGGCTACTAGACATAACGCCGATCCATGAATGCCGATATTTCAGCCCACAGGAATTCCCGCAAGGAAGGCTTTTTTTCACCCACACCACTGACTTTCCGGACAATGAAAAGGCTTTTCTCGATGACTTCGAACCTTTCAGGAAGACCTTCATTGTTATTGGCATTGGACTCCATTCGCAACCTGCTGAGGCACAGTTGACTGCTCTCGAGACATTGAAGGCCCAGTTTCCAACAGCGATCACGCACAACATCATATACCAACAGTCCGCTTCGATAGAGGATGATCACCCTGGCATATTCCATATTAGCCGAGAATCTGAGAGAATAGCCACAACCATAGAATCTGTCCTTTGTGAGGTTATGCGAAATTTCATCATAGCCTTGGACGCATTTGCAAAGTCTTATGAGGACATAACACTTCTTTCGCCGGTTTCACCTATGGATGGTAGTGTCTTAACGCGAAGGATCAATCGGGCTCAAAAGCGACTCAGCTCGGGCCTGCTCAAGGCGCTGTTTTCCAATGGACAAAGCATAAGCTCACTAGCTAAAGATCTGAAATTGAAATTTCTGCAAAGACAAACGGGGCGTCGTGCCAAAGTTATTGCAAACTTGTTTCTCTTGGCAGGTCGTTCTCAAGACGCCCTTCAGTACTTCACCGACGCAGCCATAAATTGCAAAAAAGCAGAGGACTATCTCTGGCTTGCCAGCGCCTTGGAGGGCATTATGGTCTCGGTAACAATACTACTGTGTTTGGGACTTCCACATCAGATACAAAATCCAATGTTTTCCACTGTTCTCCATTTACCAAAATTCAAAAATCTGAATCTGCTGAAGACCGCGAGTAAGGTCTCAGCTGAATCAAATTCCTCAAGAGTCAGTATACTGGTAGCTACGCCGAGAAACTCCACAAGCAGCTCTTTGGGCTTTGGGGCGCAACAATTCAATGCAAACGTGGACGTCTCACAAATTCAGGTGATTGAGCTTCTCTTACTTCTTGCTCTGAGGAGCTCCCACTGCTATAAGGTTAGCACATCTGAAGTCGAAGAGTGTGTTCCGGACATTGTCTACATTGAGTCTCTCTTGAGAAATGTGAAACTTATGACCACCATTTACTTATCAAAAAGGAATGTCGTTACAGATGTCATGGGCTCTTTGGTCGGCGTAAGCATGGCAACGAACCACGCTTGGACGGCTGATTTTCATTTACTGTTAAGTAACATTCTTGCAGAAATCGATCAAATATTTGCTTTACAGCTCAATGCATTTGAATTTGCTGAACAATGTCGCATTTATTGTACGTTGGCATCGGTTTATGGAGACTTGGGTCTCCATCGAAAGCGAGGCCTTGTACTTCGTCTACTTTTGGAATCTTTATCATCTAAAAGCTCGCTGTCTGGATACTTCTCTTTTCACAATGGACAGAGTCCTTTGGTGTCCATCAAGGTTGTCATTGAGCTGCTTTTTTGCACTTATAATATCGACAGACAACCAGAATCGCTGAAGTCGCTGGCCGTGAAGCATTATTCAGATTGGATAGTGTTACAGCTTCAGCTCATAAAGGTTTGCCTCCGCGTCGCGGAAGCCTTGCAAGATCACAAAGTTTTGGTAAAGTTGTGTACACTTACTTTGAGCAGGTTCACGCATTGTCTTCCTGTTGACGACCAAATGAAACTCAAAGAAAAATTGTTGTGGTTGAGCCGCAGTTCAAAGGATATTATGAATCTTGAAGTCCCGCATCCTGACCCATTTATGGTTCGGGATGCCAAGTTCATTGTACTGCTGCGAGCATCCAATCTCATACCGCTCCACAAAATCGATGATGCAGTGGCTTCACAACAAACAAATGCTGTCATTTTTGATCCATTCACCAAACCAGAAAAGGGAAAGAATATGGACAGGATAATTTGTCAAAACGAAGTCTACCAAATGAAGGTGGTCTTGCAAAACCCATTTTTCTACAATCTTGTCATCCGCTCGATAAAGGTTGTTGCCGAGAATGACTTCAAGCTAGAAACTATTGACCCTGTTAACGTCGTGCATGCTGTCCCGTTGCAGCAAACCCGAGACTTGTCTACCTTTGACTGGACCACTTCTGTGAGGGCCAAGAAGCAAGCACATGATTCGCAAAATTCAATCGTGAGTGAAAAAGTCACAATTTCTCCTCACTCCGTCACTGAGGTAATAGTGGAGTTCAAAGCATTAGCCACGGGCGAATTCCAGGTGGCAGGTTTTGAGATCGCCCTTGCTCACACTAGCCCTCAAGTCTTCTACATCGTAGACCTGGAGCAGCTCAGTGACTTTGAGAAATTAAACTACCTTCCCACGCACGAAATCCAAGGGAACCATACGCTTGACTCCTTGTTTCTGAACTTGCTGGCGAACAAAGAAAATGATAGGATAGAGAGGAAACTCGTTTCTCTTACTGCCATTCCCCCACAGCCAAGTATGATTTTGATCGGTGGTCCCAAATCAGACTACTGGACAATGTTACTTGAAGGAGAGATCAAGAAATCCTCACTAACTTTAAAGAATTGCTCTGATGATGTTGTCGATTATTTGTCGATTTCGATTTGGGATTCCACTATTGAAGCCTTGAGCTCAAAATTGAATCAAAACACCTTCACAAACTCGGCGGACATTTATGAGCTCGAATGGCTTATGCTTCAAAAGAAGCCTTTAATTGTCACCAATAAGTCGGAGATTGCATCCAAGTATAAAGTCATTAAACCCGGGGGTCAAGTGAAAATTGACTTCAATATGTTGGGGAAACGAGACATGACTGAGCTGAAGTTGGTTCTTGAGTATGGCAAAGTGTCCGCGAACGAAGAAAGTGAGGGGTTCTTGAAACGATTGAGTATTCCCTTCAACTTCTCAATACATCGCTCGTTGGAAATCATTGCAAACGACATCATCCCAATCATTCCTACCACTTGGCGAGACATTTCTAACTCTGATTCCGATGCTATTTGCCCCGCTGCTCAAAGGTCATTAAATGCATTACTTCTGTTCATAGAAGGCATCAAGCGGTCTACAAGCGAGACATTGTCCGACTATTGCTTGCTTGTCCTAGATATCAAAAACCTTTGGAAAGAGTGTTTAACAGCCAAACTTTTCAGTACATTGGGATCGTCTGTGTTTGAAATTGACACTAGGATAGCGCCAGACAATCTAGCCAGAGTTTTTCTACCGGTCAGGAAAATTAAAGGCACATCTCAAGACCTTTTTAAGAACATTCCATCGTTGCGGAACAAGCAATTCATCAAAAATTACAGTCTTGCCGAGGAAGAAGACAAGCAAATACGAAAACTGTTCTGGGTGAGGGAAGCATTGCTCAGCAACTTGAAAGGCGAGTGGTCTGGGATAGGCAACGTCAATGGAAGGACCGGACGCATTGATCTTCGCCGGATATCCTTGAGCAAATCAATGGCAAGCTCGCTCGTTTATGACGAGATTCTGATCTACCACAGCATTTTTCTGGATTCTGCTAAAATTTCGGAAGCAACTGTCGAGAATGGCAAGGTGAATCTTAAGAGAGAAACATTCTACACATTGCGAACTCGAGTTATCAACCATCGCAATCACCCGATACGGGGTATGTTGAGGCATGTACCTCTTCCTTTGAATGCA
>ERZ794936.481-NODE-481-length-19011-cov-6.465394_pt1 | contig 19011 bp, 14 predicted proteins | sample MGYA00511083_ERZ794936 | MGnify/ENA primary metagenome ERZ794936 (study PRJEB30137, sample SAMN04331409) | food metagenome | isolation source: Y2 must sample point D1 replicate A | place: Australia: South Australia | collected 2014 ... | reverse complement strand
CTTGGCGCACCACCACCACCAATTCTTGCTAATTAGCGATGAGTTAGAATGGAACCAAACCCATAAATAAAGGGACCGATTTGCTTTTCGGCAAGTTTTTGAGAAAAAAACCATAAAATTAGAACTAGCGGTCACTTCAATTTCCCATAAAGTTCGTTGTGGTCACGTTTTCCACTTGTGTAGATTCTTTTCTCGGTCTCCGTATACAGTGGAGATGGCACGGCTTCGATGCGCCGCGAGCGGTGAAAAAAAAAAGCCGGGGCCCGAAATCAATCATCAATTTTCAAAAGCCTGATGGCATCACATCTGAGTCATCGCCAATTGTAAAAAGAAATATAGATTTTGTTTTGTAGTGGTTATAACTATCAGTTTCTTGTTTTTTCACCTCTAAAAAACCGTCAATTCCTCAATTATCTTGCTTATCATTTCGCAGCGCTCTGAGCACATTAGCACCGAATTTCACCACGCTCACCGGCGCAACCAAGCTTTGCATTCTTTCTTTGAATCTACACAAACCAGCCCACGCCACTTGCTAGTGACACCTGAGGAGCTATTATCCCAAAAGCGGGCCATACCAAGCACTACACTGCCAAAAAAACGAAGAAAAACGGAGTATTCTCGGCTTTTTCTCGACACTTTTGTGATCTCACTACGAAAAATTCATACATCCACATAAATGGCCGATCATCCCCATCATCTAGGCGCAGACAACCTCGAGGTCGACTACGAGGCACTTCCGGAGGACGCCAGCATAGTCGCCCACCTCTCTGCCGGCGCTTTTGCTGGTATCATGGAGCACACGGTGATGTACCCCGTTGACCTGATAAAAACCCGCATGCAGATGTTAGCGCTGGGCCAGGCGCCGAACCGGCTGGTGATTTCGTCGATTCTGAAGATCGCCTCCAGCGAGGGCGCCCATGCGCTTTGGCGTGGAGTGCTGTCGGTGGTGCTAGGCGCCGGCCCGGCCCATGCCGTATACTTTTCGACGTTTGAGGCGCTGAAAACGTTCTTGGTGAGGAAATTCTCGAAACCAGCGCAAAACACAACCAGCCGCTGGGTCACCGACGAGAGCCACCCGTTGATAGCATCAGGAGCAGGCGTGACCGCCACCGTGGCGCTGGATGCATTGATGACGCCGTTTGACGTCTTGAAACAGCGTATGCAGGTCGGCGACCATTCGTCCTCTGGCACCAAGCTTTTCCGCACCGCTGCCGCCATCTACCGCCAGGAGGGCCTCAGTGCTTTCTACATCTCATATCCGACAACGTTATTCACCAATATTCCGTTCGCCGCCTTGAACTTTGGCTTTTACGAGTACTCGCTGGCGCTCTTGAACCCCTCCAACACTTACAACCCGTACTATCACTGCGTTTCCGGTGGAATCGCCGGCGGCATTGCAGCGGCCTTGACTAACCCGTTGGACTGCATCAAGACGGCGTTGCAAACGCGCGGAATCCTGACCAACGAAAACTTGAGAAACGTGAATGGCTTCAAAAGCGCTGCCAGAGCCTTATACAAGCAAGGCGGGGTCGGCGCGTTCATGCGCGGGTGGAAACCCAGAATCATCTTCAATGTCCCGTCCACGGCGATCTCGTGGACCGCGTACGAGATGGCGAAAGAGCTCTTGTTGCGCGCTTGAGCGGCACTGTGTGCCCGAGCCCCGGCCAGCGGAGCGTATGTATATATATCTTCATGAAGTGACCCCAGCGTTCGCGGGAAGGGTTTAGAATGTGAAAGCAAACGTGCAAGTGCATGATTTCTTGCGATTTTCGAGCGTAGTCCATAGTAAAGTCAACCCGGTCAGGACTGAATTTAGTTCAAGGCTTTGATTGATGCAACGTCGAGCTCTGTTTGCTTCAAAATTCAGTATGATCGAAAAATAGAGCTCCTTTTGACAATTTTCACGTCACGGGCTTTGATGGGTGTTTTCGCCAAGCATCATCGTCAGCAAGACCACGTGATGTACTTCATGGCATGCCAATGTATGAGGAAGGAAAGAAATCGAGAGAATTGCAATTGAAATTCTTTTTTTGTGGGATCTCTTTTTGGAAAATGCTTATTCAGGTTCCTGCTAGTTTGCATTTAGCTTATTGGTTGACTGAACAATGCACTCGATGAGGTTACATAACCACCAGAGTGATTGACCCATACTATTGGTTACGCCCGCATAAAATTATTTGTTAGCGACGTGTTTTTGATAGATATTTTGCAAGAAAGAATGTATTTAATGAAGAAGAAGGATTTAGCAATCGAAAAACAAGAATGGTCGCCCAATGGTCTGCACGCCTGGGCCGGGTCTAAATTCTCTCAGTTACAGTCCCTCTAAGCGCATAAGTTTGAGAGCCACATGTAATCTAGATTTCTCCGTAACACAAACTCGTTACTTTTTTTTTCGGCTTTCAATTGGAAAAAGGTGTATTCATGGCTCTCCACTTCTCTGTCTTTTTTTAAAGCTACCTAACAGTAGCATGCAGAGTTTTCGGCGGATTACGTAAGCGTAAACAGCTGATCCGCAGGCGGTGGATACATTTACACTCTCCTGACACACAATCTTTTGATTGGTGAGAGTGAGATCTGAATATGACATATATGAAATTCTCTAAAGATCTTCTAAATTAGATCGACCAGGGACGACCTCGAAAAGCTCTACAACATTTGGCTTTCTCAGCGTTGTGCGCTTAACTCTGTTAATGAGCCTTTTTTTTTCTTTGCTTGATACATCTGATAAAGGACTGTCCGCCAAATTTGCTTACCTAGCTCTCCAAAAAATTATATATGAATATATATAAAATCCTAGCCAGCTTCGCTAGCCTAGCGTGGTCTGAGCATAACGGAAGTACAGTGAGTTCAGCTTCGAAATGCATATTTTCTGTTATAGACCAAATGTAAGTACAGTTTGAAAGGATTACTTGAAATGGTGTTTTCCGAACCACCAATAGTACGCTTTTTTTATGGAAAAACCGCGTGTTGTGCGTAATTTCCCTCTCAAAAGACGTGATCCTTATAAACAGGTCCTAGTATCCATGAGGAAGAAAGCATGGCAAAGTGACAACTTCCATGAGGTTATCTTACGATACTGAAGCGGAGTTGTTTTTGATTTTTTGAGAAGCTTCAGGCAGACAAGACGAGATTTCATTTTTATATAGCCCCAGATACGACGAATTACATACTCGTAGCCAGAGTCTTGACGTCGATTACCAGCCCATTGAAACCTAATCCCGGGCCAGTAGAAGGTTGATAGTGTGACGTTCTACGTCTATTAAGCCCTCATGAGATTATCACCGAAATTCTATAAATATTTAGAAAAGTCCAGGCCAGCGTATTCGCCAACCAATGTGGCCTATACTGGCGCGGCATCTTTATTTAGCAGGAACAGATTGTTGTCATGCATTTACGGGCGTGCGGCGTCAGATACGGTGCGGCGCCTATTTCAATTGCTGGCAAATTAACACACCAATGGGTTATTATTAATTTTGTTATTGCTGTGATTCGTGATTTGCCAGGCACGCCTCTAAGTAGGTGATAACATTATCAAAACAGTTAAAATCCCAGACATAGATTTTTTGTATTTCTTCCCATATGATTGATAATTTAGTTGCCAGATATGTTCCCGGAATTCACATTCGACACAAGCGCTTCCAAAAAAGCGGTTCCAAAAATACCCGAGGAATTGTGCATTCGTTTAGCCCGTGCTACATGCCCAATGCCAGTAAATGTCACTCCAAGTTTCTATAAATAGCGTTTCCGAAATCTTATAAAACAAAACAATGAGACATCCGAAAGTCGTTCATCACAGACCCGTAAAATGTTGTTTCTCCCATCTTTAGGACTTCTTGCCGCCTTAGTCTCTGCATCAAACATCACTAACACGACCACGCTGGGCGCGAAATATGTCAAGTTGGATTTTGCCGTTAGTGCAGGCGAAAGCCCCGCGTTGAAAGCAGTAAGAGGGGGCTTTCTGAAAAGAGGCCGGGAGGAAGTGGAAATCTCTGGCGAAGATACGTTTTATGCCGCCACGCTTAAGATCGGGTCTGGTCAGGCCGAAAATGTCGTCGCTATTGATACTGGCTCATCGGACTTATGGGTGATGGAAACAAACGTGGTATGTATATACCCAAACTCCAACTCTTCAGTAAATGAAAAATTGGATGAGGTCAGTCCCCACTTTCTTGGTGCAATTGCAAATGAGTCCCCCTTTGAGGACAAGCAGAAAAGAGCAGACACGCCGTCAATTGTTGTTAGTGGGATTTGTACCGATGACGGCTCTTTCAGTATGGCTGAGTCTGACACATTTCATGCCAATGACACTCTTCCGCCATTTTTCATCTCGTATGCGGACCTGAGCTTTGCTGAAGGCGTCTGGGGCTCTGACAACATCGTGATTGGCACGACCAATGTCACCGACTGTAACTTTGCCGTGGCGAATGTTTCATCTTCCGACTGCGGTATTTTCGGCATAGGGCTTGTTGCGAATGAGGCAAGCGTCACCAATGACCTGACCTCGTTTGTTTACGAGAACCTCCCAATGCGCTTGAAGAGCTCTGGCGATATCGACAAGGTGATGTATTCGTTGTACCTTGACAAAGCCGATTATCTGTCTGGGTCAGTGATATTTGGTGGAGTAAACCATGCCAAGTATAGTGGCCAGTTGAAAACCGTGCCTATCGTCAACATCGACCCAAAGCACAACAATAAGCCCATAGAGTTTCACATCGTGCTCAATTCGGTGACATTAGAGAGCCCTTCACAAAACGTGACGGTGTTTGACGCACCCATTGCCGCGGTACTTGATTCGGGCACCTCCTTGACGTACCTTCCCGGCAAGATATTCAAAAGCTTGGGCAAACTGCTCCACGGAGACCTTGGCTCCGAGGGCTTTTACCGCGTCAGCTGCAGTTACAAAACCAGCGCTATTACGGCCAAGTTCAACTTTTCCGGGGCCATCATAAATGTCCCAATGTCCGACTTGGTGCTGACACTGGGCTCACAGTGTTATGTGGGCGTGGGACTGGTGTCTGATCTGGCAAACAGTCCAGTGTACACTGCGCTTTTGGGCGATAACTTTTTACGTAACGCGTACGTGGTTTACGATTTGGAGGACTACGAGATTTCGCTTGCGCAGGTCAGATTCTCGAGTGTTGAAGATATCGACACCGTTTCGAGCGCAGTTCCGCTGGCAGTGCAAGCTTTATACTATTCGTCCACGGCCTTGGCCACGTCGTTGAATCCCAAAAGCACCCACTTGAGTCTCCCTGACCTGAAGAAATCTCAAGCCTCGATTTCTGGGTACTTCACGCGGTCAATTTTATTTGCTAGTCTTTTGCTGTTCCTTGCCATTGTTTGATAAAAGTCATGATTGCAAGGTATGTTTCACAAGCATTTTTATAGAGTACCAGCGTATTGAGTGGCGACTCTTGCATGGGTCATAAATAGACTATTTCGTCTTCGACATTTCTGTGGACAATGATTAGAATAAGGAAAAGGCACTTGCCCAGAAATGTGTTAATTCACGGTACTTCAATGACCCCATTTTTCATTATAGCGGTATTATGTTCAACGCAAGAACCATGTATCAAAGCCTTGACTAGTGTGTCGCCGAGTCCTTCATGAAGCATCAGACCCTTTGAACTAAAAGTGAGAGACGGTTTTGGAAATCAAAATTCGACGCCAATTGATAATCCTCAAAATGTCTACAAATCAGCATCACAAAGCTCATGCTGCCGGGGATCCAGCAGGCGGATATGGAGTTAGACTTCCGCATTTTTTGGTTCAATTTCACGGAACAACAGTCTCAGCCAATTTCTTCAAGAGCCCAGTCTTTAGAAAAGCCCATCCATGACGAGAACAAGTAAAATGGTGCCTTCAGTTTCCAGAGTATCGAGCGATCTTCTCTGGATGACCAGGAAATGTCTTTGCCGGAATCACAAGCTTTGAACTTGTATCCAAAACGGACGTCACATTCGCCTCAAAGTGCCAAATCGAGCGTTGGTTTTGTGGATGTTCAAGAGCCCGAACTGGCTACTCTACATCAGCAATATTATCAACCGACCAAGGTGCCACGCGCGAACAAAACGCAGCCCTGAATGAAAATATTCTGCTTAAATCACATCTAGAAAGTGGAAATCGCCCATGTGGACATTTAAGAAACAGTTCAAAGCCTCGCAAAATAAAATGTAGCCTTCAGGCACACCATTGTCGGTTTTCAAATATCATCTTCATTCGAAGTTCATATTCTGAAGATACTGGTTGAGACCATAAGGTCTTTAACTCGTAGCCCTCGACCACAAAGTGCCGGCTTTATGATCATATAGCACGTGAACATACCAGACATGCGTCAACATGGAGGCAAAGCCTTGGTGAAGATGTCAGCAATGTTATCTTTTGTGTGGATGTAACTCAAGGTCATGTTTCTGAGTTCCACAGTTTGCTTGACAAAATGAGCTTTGACTCGGATGTGCTTGCTTCCCTGAAGGAGAGAGCCATTCTTTATTGTCTTGATGGCTCCTTGATTATCGCACAAGATATAGCAGTTGTTGCTAAGACCGAGTTCAGCAAGAAGGTTCTGTAACCACACAGCTTCACATGTGGTGTAGAAGAGCGACACCAACTCTGAGTTGAGTGTCAGACAGCGACCATCGTTTGGAGTTTTGACTTCCAGCTGACTGGTATATCAGCATACGTGATGAATGAGCCTGTCGTGGATCGACAATCAGCGTCCGATTCAGATGCAAAATTCGCGTCACAGAAACAAGTCAATTCTTTCTGGGAATTGGACAGACATACTATTCCGTATGTTCTTGTTTTCAGCAAGTAGCGAATGACGCGTTTAGCTGCTCTCATATGCTTTTCACGCGGATCTGAGAGGTATCTGGAAAGCCTCAGCACGACATAGTTTATGTCGAAACGCACACAGTTCGCGGCGTAAAGAAGTTTGCCTATAATTGATCGATATTCTTTCTGATCAAATGGCTCGTTATCGTCTTCCAGATTCGCATCTAAATCCTTTGGTGGTATGGAGATGTTTACCCCGCGCAGAGCTATTCGTGAGCACTATGGATCCAAGCCACCGCTATCAGACAAGGCTTTCTGCAGATAGTCATGCTTTTTTCCCAAATTAATCATGCCTTTTTCATTGAGAGGCATCAAACCTGTCAAAGCTTCATCTTCAGGCTTGCTCATCGGCTAACTATAGAAGTTGCAGGGGCTGTTTTGAGAGTTTCTGGGCCACGAACGAGAAAATCACACAGCTGCCCAAAAAGCCCAAAAGATTGAAGAATGCGCTCCTTGAATAGGCCTTTTCTTCTTCCTCCGTGCGGAAAGATGTGAAAATGCGTCTGATGCTAGCTATGATCATTGTGGTGAGAGAAATACAGAACGGTGTTGAGTTGGTGAATGATTTATCGTGTGCACGAGTCACGTGCGTCGCTTGACCGAGTACGATTTCATGGACTGGTCCCTAGTGAGTGGGCCCGCAATAGAATTACATAGACTGATTGATTGAAGAGAAACAGTCTTCAGAAGATACTTTTAGAAATCTGGTAGATTTAAAATTCCGAAATTCTTATACGGAAAGAGATTCTCGAATTGATAATTTTCTAACCATCCATTTGTGCCAGTGCTTATTAGAAATTGGCACCAAGGGCCAGTTTTCAAGCTAGGGCCAAATCTCTGCGCAGCCGTTTCACCGCCCAGCAATAAAGGCCCATAAATGACCGATGCCGAAAACATTCCAAAAAAGAAAAGGCCAGTTTTGTCTTGTGTTTGCCATTGATCACGGCATAAGTTCAAAAATCAAAATTTCAAATTCGTAGATCATTTATCATTTATCATTTTTTTTTTTTTGTCAGAAGTGGATAAGATGCGATAAGTCTACTCGTTTATTTCAATCACGTGGGCATAATTATTAACAGTCTCGAGTCCACACATTCATCTCTTTTTATTCTTCATTTCACTTTCCTTGAGACATATTCGTTCTTCGCGCAACTCAAGACACTCAAAATGATCATTAACTCTTGGGCCAGCTAAAATGGGGTACCCGCCACTCTCCTTTGTGGAAGCCATTGGAGACGAAAAATGTACGAGTAAATAACAGGCTTCTCTTTTTTCAAAAAATGAACAATTTAAAAATTCCGAGAATTTTATAAAACTGAAGAATGAAACAAAAAGAAAAAAAAAAGAACCCCGACTCTGAACAGTGATCGGTATCGGGTGCCAGAGGCCGCAAATTGCACTCAACAGCCTTCCTTCAAACAGGAAAACCAACCATCCGCGCCGCCTCCCACGCACCGAAATGCTGTTTTTCTGATGGCGACGCCCGGCGTAATTCTACGCCAAGGACGCTCTCAAGAGCATTAAATCGCCCCAGAAGCCGAAACTCTGGAGAGGGATGGAGAGAACCACCGAATTTCCCACCCGCATTGGGCCACGGGCCCCAGTCAACTGGCTCGAGGTTCGCACCCCGGGCCAGCCGCTGTGTGTAAGCGGGTATTTGCGGCATGCTCAGAGAAGGGTTAACCAACGCGCCAGATGGTGCACTGATCCGTGAAAATGCGCAGTAAGTGAATAGGTTAATATGAGGCACGGTTTAATGGTCGTGAAATGCCGGTGGGGAATTTTTACCTGTCTGCCGCTTGACCGCGGGTATGGGAATTGCTTTGGAAGCTGCATCACATGTTTGAATTGACAAAGCATGGATCTTGAACCGACACTACTAAAATTCGGTCTCAATATACTCATGCATAACACTAAGGCCTTGCTGATAGCATTTCTAGCTGGCTGCAATAACCGCCAGCAAAAGTGAATTCGATTTGTTCCTTTGTAGAAAAAAAAGGAGTGAATTGGGCTCAGTTCCGACACCCTTCATAACCTTCAGATGAGTGCTTTCCTCGTACCCTTAAGGGGACGATGTTCTTCAGGTCCGTGACAGAATTTAAGATCTTGTTGACTCATGTCGTTCTGAGTGCTTTGAGATATTTTGTGGACTATAGCCGTGGTTTCATATGTGATAAATCTTTAAAAGCAAAAGGTCTGAAGTGGAACTCTTTGGGTTCTTCAGGCCTGACAGAAATGCATTGTGTGCTTCACCTAGTCTAGTAATGCCAGCCTGGCTTCTCAGTATGATAAGGGGAGAAGCCATCATTACATATACCTGAGAGTCATAAATTGGCGCTGGATGTCTGTGTTAAGGACAACTTGGCACGGCCAATTCTCATGTAACGGGGCTGAGGCAAATGGGGTATCTAACAGAACTTTAAACTATCATGACTTTTCTCGGCCACAGTTAGAGGGTGTGAATCACTCAAATGAAAGCGATTGTAATGTGGCATCTTGCTTCAAGCAATTTTCAACTTCAATGTAGTTGTCGAAAAGAACATCAAAGAGTGAAGAGACTTTGCGGCAAGTTATGCTCTTTTTAAAACCATACCAATCAGACGTAGTGAATTGCCCAAGAGACTGTAAGGTGTTCAATAAGGTCTTTATCATGCAACGCTCAAAATTCTTCTTATTGACATTGCTATATTAGAAGGCTCACTTTTACAAACATTGGAGACTTTTGCTAATCCCCCGAAAGCATATTTTCGTGCATGCATAGTCTTTGAAGCTCAAAACTAATACTTAGCAACTGCTCTCTCGTTCTGATTTGCAACTCTTACACGTTCAGTTTCGAAAAGTCGATGCGTGGGAAGATCTATGATGTGTGAGAATATTATGGAAGAGCATTCCGAAAACGATGTACTCAATCACCCTCAAAAGGCTTCCATTCAGGCCTTTTTAGCTCAATCTGAGGTGCTCGCATTTAGTGCAAACAATGCTACAAAAATTCTTCAACTAATTTTTCAAAGTTTTCTGTAATAGTCAAAGACTCGGCCTTAATCAAGCCTTCGCTCAACATCAATAAATAAAAATAAGCCCAAAACATGAATTATATACTGTTCCAGACTTTTTGCACCCAATTAACTTTCTCAACGGGTGCGATTGAAGACTCTTCGTCTCCCACCACGCCTTCTGTTTCAGTTCTATCGCTCTCGAAGTCCATTGACAGATACGGCACCCATTTGCTCTTCAAGCCAAACTTGAAACCTGCCCAGCACACGAAAAATAGCGGGAGCATGATATAATAATCAACAAAGTCGCCGGGCAAAAACGGCTTGAACACCAGCCATCCTTGCACCAACACCAACACTATGCCCAAAACAATGCCCACGTAATTGATGTATGGGAAAAAAGGTACTTTGTAGGGCAACTCTCCGACCGTCTTTCCCTGCTTGAGCCAGCCCTTGCGGAATCTGTAGTGCGTATAGATGATCCCCGTCCACACTATAAATGCACACACCCCGCCTAAATTGACAATGTACCCGTATGCGACTTTAGAGCCGCTCGTGATGGACAAAAGCGCGAGAAATCCAAATATGTGTACCGTTTGCGTGGCAACCCAAGGCACGCCCTGTCTAGTAACAATCGTAAACACTTTAGGCGCCACGCCGTCATCGGCTAGCCGTTTCAAGCTTCTTGCCGCGAAATAAACGGCACTATTGATGGAAGAGATTGCAGTTACGAAGACCACCGTGGTGACGAAATACCCGGCATTTTTCCATCCGGCATTCACCAATGCAATCGACATGGGCGAACGCATGGTTTTGCTGCCGGAAGACAATTGAGAGTCATCGTATGCAACTGTGATTCCGTATGCAATTGTGATTCCAAAGTACACGTAGAATATGCGGAACACGGCCTGGCGCACGGCGCTTTTCACTGCAGAACGAACGTTTCTCAGCTCACTAAACGTCACCGAAAGACTCTCGATGCCTGTGTAGAAAACACCGGCGTACACAAACGAGTTTGCAATTCCTTTGAAGCCGCTGTTCAAAGGCTTATCTTTGAAGAAGTTTTCCGGCTTGTGGTCTGCAATTCCGCCTGCTGCATATATGACACTGAATAGGTAGAACCCTGAGATGAAGAGGATCTTAATGAATGCAAGTATATACTCGACCTCGCCAAAAACGTCCACGCCGAACATCTGGTAGAGTGAGAATACGGGCCACAAGATCAAAAAGTACCCATAGAGCGGAACTTTGGCGCTGTAGAAAGAAAGCACGGAAATGACCGAGACGTATTCTGCAATAATGTTGCATATCCATAAAAACACGTAGAACCAGCCCATGGAGGCGCCAAAAGCAGGGTCCACCCAGCGCGCAGCGTGCGCGTTGAAATTGAAATCAAAAATACTGTTCAATTCACCGATACAAAACATCATGATCATGACCAAAACACCAACAATGGCAAAGCCGGCGATAAGCCCCACGGGCCCACCTGCGCTTAACGCCGAGCCCATGCCAATAAACACTCCGGGACCAATGATGCCCGCTAGAGCCATCATGGAAATGTGCCGTGTTTTGAATCCTCTTTTGACACCCGTTTTTGGGTCGAACTCGTGTCGAATCGCAATCGATTCATTGGTCACCACCGGCTGCTCCTTGAGAGACATTTTGTTAGAATAAACTTATGATGATTACAAGTATCAACAGCAGCAGACCCGGAAAGTATTCATCTTTAAGTAAGGTATTTATCAGGTTCATGCACATTAGCAAATGCGAGATAAGCCCTCATTTCATGTAAATTTAAGGTTTTGATCAAGTGGCGTATATCGGTCTTATCTATTGGACGTTTACGGCCGCGCATAAACATGCACGGCTCGGGCTACCCGATAAGGCTACATCTACGGCACCAAATTCCGCTTTGTCGCGATCTAACCGAATCGTGCATGGAGAGATGAATCAGATACCGGAAATACACTATCCACTGATAGTGTCCTCTGTAGTTCTCTTTTCCATTTGTTCGCTTCTACCCCCACAATCTCTCTTCCCAGTATGTCTATTGAGGACCGTTTCAACGTCATAGCGGCGAAAACTCCCATAGTGGACACGCATAACGATTTCCCCTACCTAGTTCGGGAACAGCTCCATTATGAGGTCCAGGAAAATTCCAGATTTACCTTCAAATCGGGGCTCACGTGCCACACAGACTTGGCAAAGCTTGTCAAGGGAAAAGTCGGGATTCAGTTCTTCAGTTGTTTTATCGAATGTAAAGATACGGACCCACTCTATCAGGACTTTAATAAGCCCACTACGGTGGTGAGAGACACGATGGAACAGATAGATTTTGTGCGCCGCTTGGCAGACATGTACCCTGATGACCTTGAGTATGTAAAAAATAGCGCAGAAGCGATCACTGCTTTCAGAAAGTCGGGAAAGTTGGCTGTAACGATGGGCGTGGAGGGATTACATCAGGTAGACGCATCTTTGGCTGTACTCAGGCAATATTTCGACTTGGGCTGCAGATACATCACGTTAACACACAATTGTGACAATCCGTTTGCCACAGCGGCATCTTCGGTCACGGGCGGGCTTCCAGATAAAGGTTTAAGTGACTTTGGCCGGAAGTGTATCTCCGAAATGAACCGTTTGGGTATGATGGTGGACCTTTCTCATGTCAGCGTACAAACCATGAGAGACGCGTTGCAAGTGACAAAATCTCCAGTTATTTTTTCTCATTCATCTGCGTATGAGCTCTGCAAGCACCCTCGAAATGTGCCTGACGAGATTTTGAGGCTAGTCAAGCAAAATGGCGGTGTGGTATGCGTGAATTTCTACCCAGATTTCATCACGAGTGCCGCCGACGGCAAGGCGACTATTCAGGATGCGGTGAATCATATCTTGTACATCGCTGAGCTTATCGGCTGGGAACACGTCGGTTTGGGATCTGATTTTGATGGCATACCTGAGGGCCCAGAAGGTCTTGAGGATGTATCGAAATACCCTGACTTGATAAAAGCCGTGATGAAGCAATCAGGGGCAAGTGATAATGAGATCGCCATGCTTATGGGTGAAAACGTTTTGCGTGTATGGGCAGAAAATGAGAATGTTGCAAAAACGTTAAGAGAAAAAGGCCAGCCTCTAATCGATGCGAGCTGGCCCGATCGAGAATGGCTGTTTTTCAGCTATTGCAAAGCATTTCCAGAGGTCTACCCTGGAGCAAGAGACGAAAGCAATAACAATTACAGCGAGGACCAAAGTCTCAACGTTTTCAAAGATTTTGATGAGGCGAAGTAAATACTGTTTTGGGCTGGAACTTTCTCTTATATAGATAAATTAGTGTTGAAGTTTGTGAAGAACGCAAAATCAATTGAAATAAGCACACTCTTTAATACAGAAATTAGCGCTGTGAACATATTTAGCAAAAAGAATGAATTGACTTGTTTCAGTACAGGTATATGTGAGAAACCGATACGTCTTCGATAGGCTGAACTACCTAGTAAAGTCCCCGAAATCAATTGGGAAGAAACACAAGTAAATTTGAATCGAACGATATTGAAACTTTGTGGAATTCACATTTTTTTTTCGTTTAAGGAAGATTTACCCACATTGCAAACCAAAATATCTGTGGATTACTAAGCATATGCAATTCTGCCCGAAGCCGCGGGGTCGTCCGTACTAAGATGCTCGTGCATGTCAGTAATTCCTCCATAAATGCGTCAGCAAGTTATACAATGCATGTACTCATGTTTAGTCAGGTGACTCCAAGCGGACGTTTTTTCATAAATAAGCTCCCTGACAAATAATGAGGAAACATAAGATTTTCCAAAATTACCCACTTTATTACAACATTTGTCACGTGACTCAGCTATCATTTTTCGCAAGTGAGCGTGCGCAGACTAAAATTCGCGCACCCGGAAAATCTTCACGCATGCACAATTTTCACACCCAAAAAAAAAAGAATCACATCAATATTCAACAATAAGACAGTCTATAAAGACAAAAAAGAAGCGACCTCGGTGAGGGTCGAACTCACGATCTTAAGATTAACAGTCTTACGCCTTAGCCAACTTGGCCACGAAGTCGTTCTTGTCGAAGCGTGCCATTTTTAGAACATGCGCATCTGAACGACTTGACGCACGGCAAGGAAAGGCTACCGGAGGCTACTAAAAAAAGGGTAATACGATATGTGTCTTTGAATGGATTTCTCAATGAAGAACAATCACCCGCAAATTTCTTGATTTACCTTATTTCATTGCAAACAGTTTTTTTCCTGTATCTGCGTAAGTCGTGTAGGATATGATAAGTTTCTTGAAACCACTGCTTGAATGCTTGATTGACCTCATACAACAAAATATAGATCAACGATGCTATGAGGCGGGGAGCGAATGAAGATTAATTACAGACTCAGGGCCTGAAAATAAGCATTATGGTTTGGGGTAGGGTACCAGAAACTATCTGATTGTTTCTTCGAAAGAAAAAATAAACCTCAAACATAACCTGATGAGAGTTCCGTACCATCGGATAAATCTAGAGCGATTGTTGATGTGTCCGTCACACACTGATGATAGCGTTCTATAATGTGATGAATCATTAAAAACATAAAAAGTCCTTTCCTGAGACGAGTCACGGTACGCATAATTTAAAGTATCACATGCCAGGGTCTATCTCACCATGAAGTTCAGCGGATGATGCAAACAAAGCTTTTATTTCAACTTTCAAAAACATTCTCGACGATATAGTGGAATTAGTGAAATACTAATTGCCTAGGTTTATTCAGTATCCCGCAATACTTGTCTCGTTGGATTTTTGGCAGCAAGGTTAGCCTAAATGCAAATACCACTTTTCATTTAGCTTTCCTTCTTGGTTAGAGAGTGTAATTTTTTTGTGAGAAAAAAAAAAGCCTTTCATTACACCTCAAACGGTGCCAATCATGATACGTAAGGTGACTCGCGAATACAGACCTAATTCAAGCCTAAGCCACGATAGATAGACATATACGGAGGTCAAAAATCGACCATCAAGGGATCCTTCACTTGTCGGTAAAAACATTTGTTTCCAAAGCAGAAAGAGCCGTACGAATTTCCAACCCCTGTCAACCCAAAGAGTCTCCCTCTAAAATTACTCGAATCAGTAATTGACAGATCGAGACTGGGCGCGAATGTGGGGGCGCACGCGCATGTAGGTAAACAAACGTGCGCGGGCCGAGCCTGAGTGCAGGATCGTGTGCAGGAATTTCCGATGCAATGCGAGTTTCACCGGCCCCGGGCATCATCACCATCAATCGCATCCGAGCCATCGACTAATAAACAACAGGCTGAGCTAGAATCTCGTTGGCAATCACAAAAGCGGCGCGTAATCGTGCAAGGACCTTAAACTATTGATTTAACCCGCCATGTCCAACTTGAACCCAACGAAAAGGACAGATCTCCACGGTCCGGTGCTCACTTTTTTCATCGTCTTGAGCTCGGCCGTGGGCTCTTTTCTATTCGTATGGTCGGTCACGCTAGGCGCAAACATATACCATTTGAGGGATATTTTCAGCGGCCGAGAAAAGGCGAATAAACCTAGAACCGAGAACTCGGTGCCGAACTACACGCCGGTGGAACCGTACCCGAATTTGGACAAACTTAAGCTCACGCGGAATTTGCGCTACTACGCACAATTGTTGGACTTGGACTTAGAAGAGCGTGAAATCACCACCAAGGACGGATATGTGCTCATCTTGCACAGGCTCATTGACCCGAACGAAAGCGGTGAGTCACGTGACGAAAAACCGCCAATCATCTTGCAGCATGGGCTCTTGCTGTGTTCCGGTGCATACCTAGCCCCAGGCAAGAACTCGCTTCCGTACTTTTTCTTGAGCCAGGGCTTTGATGTGTGGATGGGGAATAATAGATGTGGATTCAAGCCTAATCATGCAGATTTAGCGGGTAATCTCATGCACAATGAGCATTTCTGGGACTGGGACGTGCGCCATCTAGCATTCTACGATTTGCCGTGCATTATAGATAACGTTTTGGCGCATAAACCCCACCATGCGAAAGTCTTCTTGGTGGGGCATTCTCAAGGATGTACTCAGACACTTCTTTTGCTCAGAAACGAACAATTACAGGAATACCACGAAAAAATCGAGCATTTCTTTGCGTTGGCGCCAGCAGCATTTCCAGGTAAGTTATTCCACGAGCGCCGATTCATCAAGTTCATCCATAACAAATCCCCGCGTATGTACAAGGCTATTTTTGGCAATTGTTGTTTTTTGGCGATGTTGACCCAGCTCCGCAACTTGATTGGCACAACACGTCTATTCAGTCTTTTGCTGTACCAGATCTTCAAATACCTTTTCGGGTGGAACATCCGGAATTGCTACAACCATAAAAAAGTCATACATGTGCAGTTTCTATTCAATGCCAGTCTCGTGCTGGCCAAGTTGATGTCTTGGTGGCTTTCTGATTTCGTGGAGGAAGGCTTCTCGAACCAACTACAGCCGAAACAGGCCTATAAGGATGGAATCACTGCCGATTTCACGCCTCTCAATACACGTGACGACGAGCACTCAGAGCAGAAAAAACAAAATGGCGATTTGGAGAAAAACATGGGTGAGTTGGATGAGCATAAAGACGAAAAGACGCTCTTCCCGTATAAAACCGAGTGGTTTGCCACGGAGAAGAAACGCGTGATTCCGATGATGGTATTTGTAGGTGGAGAGGACTTTTTGGTGGACGGGCTCCGGTTTGCCACACACATGAAACACTACGAGCGGAATTTTTACTCTGAAAAGCGGAATTTGGAAGTTGTTGAAGTGAAGGAGTATAATCACCTTGACGTGATCTGGGCGCTGAACTGCATAGGCTTGATTGGGATGCCGATTTTGGACAAGATCAGGGGTTTGAAGGAAACGGCAGAGTCTGAAGCAGAGACTGTTAAACAAGAGACATTAGATGTAGCATAAAAGGACTAATAGAGACGATTCATGATAGATGTGTGATATTTGTTTATAGAAACAATTTGGATGAGTATTGTTAAATCTGCTTTACATCATGATGTTTTCGAAGAATGGAGAATTGTGATTTCAAAGTTTTGCCAGAAAAGCTTAACATGAAATTATTGCTTGCAGAGAGAAACAATACATCCGCAGGTTTAAAAGCTGGGGATTCTGATGGACAATACTTCAGCGGCAACAAGAAAGTTGACGGCACGCCTTGGTATTTGGAGGAAGACGAGGAATACAATTTGCTTCTCAATATGGATGACAGTATCAAAGGAGGTACTAAAGAGGCCTGCGCACGCTTTCGTGAACCTGATAAAAAATCTCCAGAACTGAAGCATTATTGTATACTGGACAATTGGTGAACTATTGCGTCCTTATCGCCTTCACCGGCAGATCTTGATAAACCATTTGAGTCATGCATTCCATACAGCTTCAAATTGAATCCGATGATGCGATAGACCAAATGAAGGCCACTGCGCCCCATAAAGACAGATGAAGTGCCGTAACGGCTCGATTGTATAAATTACGGTCAGAAACACTTGGCATACATGCGTGAGCTGTTGACTACATATTTGTGGCGAGCTCGACTCGTTGGCTCGGTCGGTTCGTAGTATTTTTCACAAAAAACCATCTCGGTCTGGTCTGAGTCTTTTATGAACGTTTCACAATCGATATAAGGAGACTTGGAGACTCAAAAGAAGGTTTGATCGGTCGAAGATGGTTTTTTATTGTTTTCCTGAATTTTTCATCAAGCTTTGGGGGCGTGTATCAAATGGCATGTATCGGTATACAGTGTGCCCGATCAGCTCGACATACGTAGGAAGAAATGCACCTTGCATTGTGCGTAGAAAACATAAGCCAGTTGGGTTTTGTTGAACAATCATCTTTGATCACATAGTAGTATGGATACAATCAAGAAGCACTTTCACCACTTCACCAGTTTCGGTCGTTCGCTATGAAAAATGCCAAAGAAAAGTATAAATTTCTCTTGGATTGGCAATTGAACAGTAAAACTACTCCGCACGAGCAAACACCTGTTCGTCTGCAGAGGCCAAGGCCGCCAAAACGTGTTTCCAGAAGAACGGCACATTCACGCTTTGCCCCACGTAAACACCGCCTTTCTCCACGCGCAACGGATCTCTGTCTTTATTCTCAAACAGTGTGCGCCCCATTTCAGGACCTTGTGTTTCAACAATAAGTTTTCTTTGTAGATAGTGGAAATCACATTCGTCAGCAAATTCAGCGCAACTTGCGTGCTGGCCCGCATAAAGCGGCAAAATGAGAAATAACGCAAGCGGGTCATGGATGGGCGGGCCTGCGGTATGGTTGTACTTTTTCACATACGCGTCGCTGTAGAAACTCAAGATCTGCAGAAACATCAATCTAAGCGGTGAGTTATTTTCGCCATCAGAGTCGTATATGGCCTTCTGCACACGTGAAGTGGCTAGTGCAGTATGTGTGAGGTTTAAAGGTGCAAGGGCTATCTTATTAGCCAATCTGCGTTCGTTGAAAACAATCTGTGCAGCATGCGGGTCTGTTCGCATATTGAACTCGACATTCGGCGCAATGTTGCCGCAGTCAAATGCACCGCCCATGATCGAAACAAACCTGATTTTCAGCACGTCCTCCGGGTATGTTTTGATGAAGTTGGCAAAGTTCGTGAGTGCGCCAGTGCACACGATACAGATCTCGCCGGCGTTTTCACGCACTGCATCTCTCATTGCGTGTAAATAAGTAGAATCTTTGTTTTCAACAAGTTGGGGATTTTCGGGTAGCTCGGCGCCGCCAATCCCGTAGTGACCGTGTATGGCCTCGGCGTGTAAAGGCGCTACTTTGAGCGGCAAGGCTTCGCCTGGAAACACGTTAATCTCGCCCTGCGTGAATCGCATGGCTTCTAGTAACGCCAAAGTATTCCGTGTTGTCTTGTGCAAAGCCACATTCCCGTGAACAGTGGAGATTCCAAGGAGACGGAAGCTGGGGTGGAAAGCAGCCAATAGTATGGCAAATGCATCGTCGTTTCCAGGATCGCAGTCTAGCCATACCGGCACCGCGGTGGGGGTGGGTTTGTATGTGGAGGGCATGATGCAAGCAATGAAAGAATGATTTGTGTGAGATTTTGCTTCACACTTTTATATTTTGCGGGAAAAAAACGGGTTTAACGAGTGGATCGGTTGGCTCGGGTATGGCGGAGAAAAATCTGTTGTTGGG
>ERZ794936.479-NODE-479-length-19039-cov-56.997946_pt1 | contig 19039 bp, 6 predicted proteins | sample MGYA00511083_ERZ794936 | MGnify/ENA primary metagenome ERZ794936 (study PRJEB30137, sample SAMN04331409) | food metagenome | isolation source: Y2 must sample point D1 replicate A | place: Australia: South Australia | collected 2014 ... | reverse complement strand
ATACGAAAGTAGCGTCCTGGGTGACGGTCTTTGTGTAGACATGTCCATTTTTGGTGGCTGTAATAGTGGTGGTTATACTCGAACCAGATCCTTCATCAGCAGAGGCAGAAGATTCAGCAACAGATGTTACTGGAGAAGCAGCTGTTTCGACAGTAGCAACGGTTGAGGCAGGAGCACGTTCACCCTCACCAGTCCATACAAAAGTAGCGTCCTGGGTGACGGTCTTTGTGTAGACATGTCCATTTTTAGTGGCTGTAATAGTGGTAGTTATACTCGAACCAGACCCTTCATCAGCAGAGGTGCCCTGAGCAGAGGCAGAAGGTTCAGCAACAGATGTTACTGGAGAAGCAGCTGTTTCGACAGTAGCAACGGTTGAGGCAGGAGTACGCTCACCCTCACCAGTCCATACGAAAGTAGCGTCCTGGGTGACGGTCTTTGTGTAGACATGTCCATTTTTGGTAGCTGTAATAGTGGTGGTTATACTCGAACCAGACCCTTCATCAGCAGAGGTGCCCTGAGCAGAAGTGGAAGGCTCAACAACAGATGTTTCAGCGGCAACAGATGTTTCAGCGGCAGCAGACGTTGCAGCGGCAGCAGACGTTGCAGCGACAGTAGACGCTTCAGTTACTGCGGAGGTTACCGCAGCGCCTTCTCCTGCCCAGACAAAAGTAGCATCTTGAGTGACAGTCTTGGTGTAAACATGCCCATTTTTGGTAGCAGTTATCGTAGTAGTAATACTTTCGCCTAAAGCGGCAACGGTGATAGCAGATAATACAAAAGCGGAAGACAATTTCATTTTCGGGTATTGTATTGTTATTACTATTATTATTCAGACGAACAAAGGGAGTTTCTGAAAATAAACACGGAATTAAGAATATAGAAAAGTTAGATAATCATTAGTTTAAATAGTGCAAAAACTTCACTTCAAAAATGGTATACGAGTGTCATATTATATTAGATATTCATTTTTTTGCACCCTTTCCTAGAACTCGCGTATTGAGCCCTGAGGTGTCTGTCATTACATTATGCCAAAAGTGCGACAGCGCGGTTTGGAACAAACAGGGTGCGGAACAGGGTGCACGGCATAGTTAAAAATGGAAGTTTTGGTGGGTTGTTTAAACTCTGATTGTAATTGGCGACCATTCACTGCTTATTTCGTTTATCTGGTAATTGTCAACATGGTAATGACCATCAAAACAGTAAACCCGATACTCGAAAAAGTGCTCAGCGCGATCACTGTCGTCTGGCCAATAACATTTTATAATAAAATACGTTTTTCCTGAAAGTATCAACTAGAAATAGCGATGCATAAACCGATTAATGTGAGATCCTGATACTGTTCCATTTGTTAGTCTTTTTTCCACAATTGCTCCTCTTTTTTTTCCTTTCAAAACTTATAGAAAAGTTCTTGATGATTAAATAATCAGTAAAAAAATACTGCCCAATAAGTTCAAAGCGGTCACGAATATTTTAAGAACATATGGGAAGAAGATGGCACAGATTAACGATCGTTAACAAATTATGTACCATAGAAGTATTAATTCTTCCAGTGTTGCACTTTAATGGAAATATAAGGATTAAAATAATCTTTCTCCATTGGCTACCAAATAATCTTTCTTCATTGACTACCAAATAATCGATAAGATAAAATAGCAGGAAGCGATATGAAAATACACAGTCGGCTAAAAATTTGTGGATAATTACCTTCTTGATGCATCAAAAATCGACTTTTTAAGAGTTAATAATCATTAACCTTATTCTGACGAAAATAGCAGCGTATTTAACTCTATTGTACAGACATAATTTTCTTCTTATTGCGTTAGAGTTTCCTTTGCTATGGATCAATGAAATTGTAGATTACGAAAGAATCAAAAGAAATAAAATCGGAAATCATGACATGTGCTATGGCCTGTGTTTCCAGGTGTAAAAGATAAAGCAGAACTAACCAAGTTCATTAGAAAAGTACAATACCAAATGGAAAGAAAAAGGAATTGTTCTTCTAAGCTAATCGGCAACCGCTTATAAAGTCTACCCCATTCAGTAAGATCGAATATCTTGGAGGTCATATATGTTCATTCATCGGTGAGTGAGGATAATAGTGGCTTTTGTAAAAATTTTTATTATGGTGCTAATACACCATACTATTTCTGAGGCAACACCAAAGAAGGGTCCGAGAGTTCTTAGGCAGTAAAAAAGTTACACAGCCTCAGAAGACAGGGATCATGCAGTAAAAAAAAAAGCTCGATAATTTCATCGATCAATTGACCAGCCAATTTATTCTTATACCCTTATTTCTACCGATATAAACAGTTGGATAAACGGACAGGTTGAAGTGCAACGTTATTCAATGGTGACAGTTGCTTCTGGACTAAGAAAGGCTAGACCATATGCCAGAAGTGCAGAAAAATGAAAGCAGAGAGCAAATAAAAAAACTCGACAAACATCGGAATATCAACCAGACAATAGCAAGTGGACACAATGAAATAAAAATCTCACAGGCAAAAACGCACTTAAGGTGACGTAGATGCGTCCATCATTTAAACACGATACCAACATTATCTGATGTTTCAATGTTGAAAACTGACGTTCAAATATTCCGCAACCAGCGGACGAACTGAAGGAGCAGGCGACTACAATGCGCAGGGCGATTGGCGCGGTAACTTTGCCATGATCAAATATTTGTGTAGCGCTTTGTTCATTATCGAACTTTCTAAATGAGTTAAGGAAGAGAAGAAAAACAATATGATACCGCAAATACGTATTCTCACCTAAAATGGCAAGGCAAAGCTTCGCCGAGGAATTCAGCCCGAGAGTAAAAAATTTACTAATGTGGTCTCCCGTGTGAATCAGCAATGATTCTGAAATACTCCTTTTACAACCTTTGCAAAGATAATGTCTTTCAGTCTGATATTACGAGCGACCTGGAAGCACTAATCCATATTCTTCATTCAACTTACTCCATTTTCCTTGGCAAACAATGCCCCACAATCATATACGTCATAACTATAAGGGATATGTCTGGAATGCGGCCAAGATAGAATTAAAGGGCTGCAGAACACCACTACTGATACTCATTGCCAAGGCTAGGAGGCACCATCCGTTTCATTTTCTTTGAGGTAAGCCAATCATGAAATAGTATACACATCCATAACGGACGTACGGACGAAATAAGTGCCGTTGTCCCACTATTCCACCGCATTTGGCCCATTTGGCTCACTTTGACTCAACTTGCGTCATTTTAACTGATATGAAGGGTCCGACTTTGTCCTTTTTCGGCCACCGCATACCCCACGGCGATGCCTCCGCTACCTGCATTTGAGTAGCATCTCCGTTTCGCGGGGTATTCGGCGCTACGTCGCCTGTTCGAGCGGCTCTGTTCGTTGCAGGAAACTAAAATAAGCGGAAAGTGTCCAGCCATCCACTACGTCAGAAAGAAATAATGGTTGTACACCGTTTCTCGGCTATATACCGTTTTTGGTTGGTTAATCCTCGCCAGGTGCAGCTATTGCGCTTGGCTGCTTCGCGATAGTAGTAATCTGAGAAAGTGCAGATCCCGGTAAGGGAAACACTTTTGGTTCACCTTTGATAGGGCTTTCATTGGGGCATTCGTAACAAAAAGGAAGTAAATAGAGAAATTGAGAAAGCTTAAGTGAGATGTTTTAGCTTCAATTTTGTCCCCTTCAACGCTGCTTGGCCTTAGAGGGTCAGAATTGCAGTTCAGGAGTAGTCACACTCATATTATATAAACAAGCCCTTTATTGATTTTGAATAATTATTTTGTATACGTGTTCTAGCATACAAGTTAGAATAAATAAAAAATAGAAAAGTAGAACATAGAAAGTTTTAGACCATGAAGGATTTAAAATTATCGAATTTCAAAGGCAAATTTATAAGCAGAACCAGTCACTGGGGACTTACGGGTAAGAAGTTGCGGTATTTCATCACTATCGCATCTATGACGGGCTTCTCCCTGTTTGGATACGACCAAGGGTTGATGGCAAGTCTAATTACTGGTAAACAGTTCAACTATGAATTTCCAGCAACCAAAGAAAATGGCGATCATGACAGACACGCAACTGTAGTGCAGGGCGCTACAACCTCCTGTTATGAATTAGGTTGTTTCGCAGGTTCTCTATTCGTTATGTTCTGCGGTGAAAGAATTGGTAGAAAACCATTAATCCTGATGGGTTCCGTAATAACCATCATTGGTGCCGTTATTTCTACATGCGCATTTCGTGGTTACTGGGCATTAGGCCAGTTTATCATCGGAAGAGTCGTCACCGGTGTTGGAACAGGGTTAAATACATCTACTATTCCCGTTTGGCAATCAGAAATGTCAAAAGCTGAAAATAGAGGGTTGCTGGTCAATTTAGAAGGTTCCACAATTGCTTTTGGCACTATGATTGCTTATTGGATTGATTTTGGGTTTTCTTATACCAACAGTTCTGTTCAGTGGAGATTCCCCGTGTCAATGCAAATCGTTTTTGCTTTCTTCCTGCTTGCTTTCATGATTAAACTACCTGAATCGCCACGTTGGCTGATTTCTCAAAGTCGAACAGAAGAAGCTCGCTACTTGGTAGGAACACTAGACGACGCGGATCCAAATGATGAGGAAGTTATAACAGAAGTTGCTATGCTTCACGATGCTGTTAACAGGACCAAACACGAGAAACATTCACTGTCAAGTTTGTTCTCCAGAGGCAGGTCCCAAAATCTTCAGAGGGCTTTGATTGCAGCTTCAACGCAATTTTTCCAGCAATTTACTGGTTGTAACGCTGCCATATACTACTCTACTGTATTATTCAACAAAACAATTAAATTAGACTATAGATTATCAATGATCATAGGTGGGGTGTTCGCAACAATCTACGCCTTATCTACTATTGGTTCATTTTTTCTAATTGAAAAGCTAGGTAGACGTAAGCTGTTTTTATTAGGTGCCACAGGTCAAGCAGTTTCATTCACAATTACATTTGCATGCTTGGTCAAAGAAAATAAAGAAAACGCAAGAGGTGCTGCCGTCGGCTTATTTTTGTTCATTACATTCTTTGGTTTGTCTTTGCTATCATTACCATGGATATACCCACCAGAAATTGCATCAATGAAAGTTCGTGCATCAACAAACGCTTTCTCCACATGTACTAATTGGTTGTGTAACTTTGCGGTTGTCATGTTCACCCCAATATTTATTGGACAGTCCGGTTGGGGTTGCTACTTATTTTTTGCTGTTATGAATTATTTATACATTCCAGTTATCTTCTTTTTCTACCCTGAAACCGCCGGAAGAAGTTTGGAGGAAATCGACATCATCTTTGCTAAAGCATACGAGGATGGCACTCAACCATGGAGAGTTGCTAACCATTTGCCCAAGTTATCCCTACAAGAAGTCGAAGATCATGCCAATGCATTGGGCTCTTATGACGACGAAATGGAAAAAGAGGACTTTGGTGAAGATAGAGTAGAAGACACCTATAACCAAATTAACGGCGATAATTCGTCTAGTTCTTCAAACATCAAAAATGAAGATACAGTGAACGATAAAGCAAATTTTGAGGGTTGATTCATACACAACTCACAAATCATATTTTGTAATTTACTTAAGAAAGCATTTTGCGGGGTTTATATTTGTTCCTTGCCGCACCAATAATATTCATATATTACTACATAACTTTAGTATTTTAACACCAGACGATCTGTCTTTTGAGGAAATATGTCCACTTTCATTTTCTTCCGCTTGCCGGCAATGCCTATAAAAAGCTTATAAAATAGCCCGACTCCGTAGTCTTAATATTTATTTAAGTACAATAATAGTCCCACAAAAATTTTTAAAACATCTTTATTGATAACGTGGACGTGTTATTACATTGGAGCGAATGATGACGGAAGTAGGAAAATCTGAATACTAAGGTGAAGATATTTTAGCAGGGTGCCGCCATGGATGTTCTATGAATGTCTTCCTTCCTTTTCTCTCATGGGACACCGCAAAAACCTGTTCTACCATCATTTAACTGCAACATACAAAAAGCCACCAACTTTCGAACACTGCAAATGGTGCTATTTTCTTTTTGCGGTCTTGCCATGATATTCTTCTTGCAAAAAGGGTTTTAGAGCAAGATTTCAAATTAGCCATGAATATCATGCATCGCTTAGAGCAGTAAGATTTTACCAGAGCTTTACAGGACCTATTTTTCATACGTTATGCACTTCATTCTTTTTGTCGGTTTGATACCAGCAGAATCTAGTTCCTTTAATTTGAGCGTTAACCCTACAGAAGCCATACCTCGAAAACGCAGCAGCGCTTCATAGGCATATCAAAAACAGGGCAAGGGACACCATACATCACCTAATGCTGTTAATTATAACCAACTTGACAACGATTGCACAAGAAAAGAGTATACCTGTGAAGACAGCCAAAACGCTTAACATGTTATGACATAAATTGCAGACAAGAAATTGGATGTATTTTACAGACTTTGCATTCCTGTCTGAAAGCCTTTTTACATAAAAATGGTTTCATTAGTAGCACTTCGTATCGTTTTCAAATAATGATGAGATGCTCCAAAAGGAAAGTTGGCACAGAAAAAATGACGCGCCTTTCCTGTTTACCGTTAAACTTCTCAGAAAAAGTATACTCGACCCATTTTTAAGATTGGTGATGGATAGAATTTCATTTAACATAATGCTGCAAATATAGATTGATTTCAATCTACGGAGTCCAACGCATTGAACAGCTTCAATTGAGTAGATATGCTCCTATTTCCAAGAAGAACTAATATAGCCTTTTTCAAAACAACAGGCATTTTTGCTAATTTTCCTTTGCTAGGTAGAACCATTACAACTTCACCATCTTTCCTTACATATAAACTGTCAAAGGAAGTAACCAGGGTATCAACTTCGCCTCCAAGACCAAAGAGAATTGTTGTTGCAATTACTGGTGCGACTGGTGTTGCACTGGGAATCAGACTTCTACAAGTGCTAAAAGAGTTGAGCGTAGAAACACATTTGGTGATTTCAAAATGGGGTGCAGCAACAATGAAATATGAAACAGATTGGGAACCGCATGACGTGGCGGCCTTGGCAACCAAGACATACTCTGTTCGCGATGTTTCTGCATGCATTTCGTCCGGATCTTTCCAGCATGATGGTATGATTGTTGTGCCCTGTTCCATGAAATCACTAGCTGCTATTAGAATTGGTTTTACAGAGGATTTAATTACAAGAGCTGCCGATGTTTCGATTAAAGAGAATCGTAAGTTACTACTGGTTACTCGGGAAACCCCTTTATCTTCCATCCATCTTGAAAACATGTTGTCTTTATGCAGGGCAGGTGTTATAATTTTTCCTCCGGTACCTGCTTTTTATACAAGACCCAAGAGCCTTCATGACCTATTAGAACAAAGTGTTGGCAGGATCCTAGACTGCTTTGGCATCCACGCTGACACTTTTCCTCGTTGGGAAGGAATAAAAAGCAAGTAACACTTTTTCTGAGCATTTTATTACGTTATTCAACTACTAATAGAGTTGATTTGTTACTTGCTAAAATCTTTTTATATTTCTTTTAGCCCCGACAGAACTTGTTGCAAATGAATACAAACCGTGAACTTCCCGATATCATTCTAATTGAACCCAGATATTTACACATGTACTTCTTACTCATTTTCAATGTCAGCTTAAATATCGTCTAAAACAATATTTTACTAGATACGCAGTTCAATCTTCGCGCATATTTTCGCGAAAGTCCAAATTGCGTACGTAGTTTTATGTCAAAGTGACCGCCGTTGTAGCGTACTTTTTCCTATAAGACAAGCTCGTGATATCAGGAATATATCAGGAATGTAAACGAATACCGCATATCTTTTTGATTTTTTTCCTCTGAGTTATTCTATTCTTGACATTATTACATCACCAATTCAAAAGAATTGTCAATTTATATATTTAAATGAGGAAGCTAAATCCAGCTTTAGAATTTAGAGACTTTATCCAGGTCTTAAAAGATGAAGATGACTTAATCGAAATTACCGAAGAGATTGATCCAAATCTCGAAGTAGGTGCAATTATGAGGAAGGCCTATGAATCCCACTTACCAGCCCCGTTATTTAAAAATCTCAAAGGTGCTTCGAAGGATCTTTTCAGCATTTTAGGTTGCCCAGCCGGTTTAAGAAGTAAGGAGAAAGGAGATCATGGTAGAATTGCCCATCATCTGGGGCTCGACCCAAAAACAACTATCAAGGAAATCATAGATTATTTGCTGGAGTGTAAGGAGAAGGAACCTCTCCCCCCAATCACTGTTCCTGTGTCATCTGCACCTTGTAAAACACATATACTTTCTGAAGAAAAAATACATCTACAAAGCCTGCCAACACCATATCTACATGTTTCAGACGGTGGCAAGTACTTACAAACGTACGGAATGTGGATTCTTCAAACTCCAGATAAAAAATGGACTAATTGGTCAATTGCTAGAGGTATGGTTGTAGATGACAAGCATATCACTGGTCTGGTAATTAAACCACAACATATTAGACAAATTGCTGACTCTTGGGCAGCAATTGGAAAAGCAAATGAAATTCCTTTCGCGTTATGTTTTGGCGTTCCCCCAGCAGCTATTTTAGTTAGTTCCATGCCAATTCCTGAAGGTGTTTCTGAATCGGATTATGTTGGCGCAATCTTGGGTGAGTCGGTTCCAGTAGTAAAATGTGAGACCAACGATTTAATGGTTCCTGCAACGAGTGAGATGGTATTTGAGGGTACTTTGTCCTTAACAGATACACATCTGGAAGGCCCATTTGGTGAGATGCATGGATATGTTTTCAAAAGCCAAGGTCATCCTTGTCCATTGTACACTGTCAAGGCTATGAGTTACAGAGACAATGCTATTCTACCTGTTTCGAACCCCGGTCTTTGTACGGATGAGACACATACCTTGATTGGTTCACTAGTGGCTACTGAGGCCAAGGAGCTGGCTATTGAATCTGGCTTGCCAATTCTGGATGCCTTTATGCCTTATGAGGCTCAGGCTCTTTGGCTTATCTTAAAGGTGGATTTGAAAGGGCTGCAAGCATTGAAGACAACGCCTGAAGAATTTTGTAAGAAGGTAGGTGATATTTACTTTAGGACAAAAGTTGGTTTTATAGTCCATGAAATAATTTTGGTGGCAGATGATATCGACATATTTAACTTCAAAGAAGTCATCTGGGCCTACGTTACAAGACATACACCTGTTGCAGATCAGATGGCTTTTGATGATGTCACTTCTTTTCCTTTGGCTCCCTTTGTTTCGCAGTCATCCAGAAGTAAGACTATGAAAGGTGGAAAGTGCGTTACTAATTGCATATTTAGACAGCAATATGAGCGCAGTTTTGACTACATAACTTGTAATTTTGAAAAGGGATATCCAAAAGGATTAGTTGACAAAGTAAATGAAAATTGGAAAAGGTACGGATATAAATAATTGCCATAGACTTTCTACGGAAGAAAAACCATATAATCAGATTCTAAATAAAATTTTCCGAACTTTTATACTCCACGGTTTTGGAGTTGTTTGATTGCAGTGACAAGCAGTGCGCCATTAACACTATTCATCTTTCGTACAAAGTAAAGATAAAGTTATTTTCCTGAGGTGAGAACCGTAAATCTTTATAGACAAGGAGTATTTATAACTAAACTATTACCTTGTTACTTATGTAATTAATCTTGACTAATAGGCAGATGATCAACAGTTATTGATTTTGAGTGAAAGTCCATAAAGTTACAGTATGTAATTACAGTACGTAATTAAGGAATGTCTGTAAATATATGCTCCTTTTTTTTTTTTTCCACTTACTATGATTTTAGTAAAGCACCATGATGATGTAGATGCGTAATACTCTATAAATGTAACATCGTTAAAGCATTGGTTATTTTAATTTCATTCTATAAACCAATATTTCTGACAGCACATAAAAAATAAATGGACTATATTAACAGCAAATATCGGTTAATCTAGGGCATAATTATTTAACATCAAAAAGAAAGTTGCTAGTTGTTCTAGTATTGCTCGGAGTACCTCAAACGGTAAAAAGATAATATTTGTTTCCGCTTTTGTCATTGAATAGCTTAGAAATTCCCTCCCTAGCGACCATTTAAGGAATGTAGCTAACAAAAATGATTCAAGTATGTTGCTCCTAAGCAGATATGTACTCTATAAGTTGAATCACTATATCATTGAAATATAGTGGTGAGGGCGTACATAAAATCAAAGGAACTATGCAGTAGACTCAATTAAATGCCACATAGCTATTTAAGACTCCAAATCTCCAATACAATCATTCGTTAAAGATTTTTTGTATTCTGCTGATATCTTTTTCTACAGTTTCTTGAGTGTCTAGTGATTGCACAAAATGACCACAGTATTTTTAGTACTCATGGCCTGTATGCTATTGCAAGGAACGGTATTACTTTTACAAAAACCCTGCTTTCCGGCAAGTTCAGCTGTCATTTGGTAAGATTTTGAAAATAGTGGAAACAATGGATTATCAACGAATAGTCTTTAAACATAAGTGCTAAAATTCAAAACATCACTTGATGCGTGCGGTGCATTTTTTCGTGCTGAATGAACTTTTGGAGATATCTGCCTTCGCCCATGAATATGCATTACCATTAATTGCATAGTAACCGTATACATGAAAATGGAAATTATGAACTGATTATTAAAAATAGCTAATGCAGGTGGGATTTGAGACATTGTGGTTATTCTGTCAGCCTGTATTTTGCGCTTTAAGGTATTCATAAAAGTTAGAATAAAATTTAAAAGTTCCATTCTATGAAACTGTAATTATAGGTATATACTATCATCTACCAATCTTACCCATGTATAGTTCTAATATTAAAGACAGAGTAGGTAAAAAAAAATGGTAATCAAAACGTGATCGCTTATATTCGGTATGGATAAGCTTTGAATATTCCCTAGAAAATGCAATAGTATGTCATAATGAAAGAAGATTGTAATACAATGCTTGGAATGTCGACCGGCAGAAACCCGTGTCACACGGCCTTATTCAACGTGACGTTGTGATATATGTGGAACATGCTTTAGATGAGGCGGTATTTGACTGTAGCATCTTCTAAAATGTGCTGATATTGTTAAATCTCAATCAAACTGAGAGAGTTTGAGAGACTGAAAAAGTGGGATTCTGCCTGTGGTGCTAATATCCTTAAAATGCTAAACTGAAAGAAGTAATATAATCATATATATTGATCATGTATCATACAAAAGATGCATGTATCTTAGTAATATTAACTGCTACTATGATGTAGTAGATGATCGATAATCGAATCTTGCGGTATATTCTAGGATCCTTCATGTTGAGTTAATCGGTTATACTTCTGTCGCTGTGGCAAACTGATGTATGCGCCAACTTGAGACCATTGTCTCCACATTACAGAGGCGCTTCTAAGTCATCTGTTTCTAAACACTTTAGCTTTCTATAATATTCTCTTCTAGCGACTTTCCTTTATTGTCCTATTGTATAAAGCAATCATACACGGAAATGTAAACCCAGGTCGCTAGAGTGCGTATAAAGGAAGATTATTTTGAAAATTATGAAAGTTTTCTAGATGTCTGTTTTCTTTATGCAGGATATTAAATACAAGTTTGTGCTTAAGAAATTTCCATGAAGATATCAACATTTATTGTAGGAATTGCATAAATAGATGAATTATGTGCCGCTCGACGTTTATAGATAGCATAAGCACAATGACTTAAAGGTTATAATACTCATTGATATCACTCTGATTATAAAATCGTAATAGATATACGAATAGGTAAACTAATCTGAATAACCCATACGACACTTCAAGCTTCAATTCTATTTCAACTGTAGTGCCTGCTAGTGAAGAATACAAAAGGAGCATACGTGATGTGCAAAAAATGCGCTACTTATCACACAAGTATCTTGCGCAAGAAGGGTACTCTAAACCGGGGCCATCGCATTACCAGACGGAGATATATTCTTTATGAAGCAATAATTGGAGGTGTATCAAGTTCGAAACTGCTGATGCTATGGATTTACATCTTTCTTATGCACAAGGCTTGCTTGTGTTTCTGAGTAGTTAGTTTTGAGATTTTTGTCAAGTCTGGGGTAAGTTAATTCGAGCAAAATTAACGGCACATTATTCTAATACATATGTTGTTCATATATTCTTTTACAAAGAGGTTTGGAATGATGTCACCGATGTTAGAATGTTAGGAGAATTTCATGTGAATTTTAGTCCAAGTGTTGAAGTTCTCTTCTGCAGTTAGGGCACGTACGTGGCAACGATATCGTTTTTGATGTATTAATCTTAGTAGGCGTTGAGTTTGTATGTTACTTTTCTCAGGTGATGAAGCGTGATGACGATGACAAAAATGGGTTATAATAGGGCGCACTATCATCATGCGTGATTGATATTTAACCAATGTCTTGAGTACATCAACTCCAGAAAATGGGTCATTATATGCCTAGCATGTATTGTTTTGAGACATAAAGTCTTATCTCAAGACCTTGACGTATAGGAAAGATCTTAATCAAGTGATATTACTTTAAAATTTAAAGTATGTGCCATGTATACCATATACGATAGCAGAATGTGACACAAGCTATACCATACGTCTCTGATCGACATTCATGTATGGTATCGTCCATATCTTTGTTGCTTTAAAGGTTAGCGTATAGTAAGGTAAATGAACTATATGATCAATACTGTGTGTGTAGAGTACAATAAAATATATGGGAAGAACATAAAAAGTTCGTATTGTGACATGTTATTGAGGCTATGGTAAGCGTAAGAGAGTTTTGTCTTTATACTCCTGTACATTATATGAGGTTTTGTTAAATTGACTCATAATAATCGAGATTCATTTCTCAAATATAATAATATCAAAAAATATGATATTAAAAAAGGTTTTCCTGTGGTAGTTACTAAATACTGCAAGAAAAAAAATAGAGGGCCATATGCAACTTTCTCATTATATCTTCCTCCTTTTTATGCGTTGTTCTTCAGGCACTAGTCTCTTCCATTTTCTAATTTTTCCTCTAAAGTTTGTGAAAGGAGCAACCGTGTTGATATGGATCCATTTATACACAGGCCACATAGCTTTAGTTGTAGCCCATTTTCTATTTCCCGCTTGAAAGAGCTCATCATCAGATAAAGTAGATATCCATTTGTAGACCTCGTTTACGGCCTCTCTCAGCTTGGCTCTTTGCTCCTTAATGGAGTAGATTCCGTATTTTTTATAAAATGACTGGTATAATCCTCCTAAATTGTTCCATTTATAACCAGGCGCAGGAGTTTCCACATTATACCCAGCAATTTCCTTTGCTTCCCACTCTAATAATAAATTAACCCAGCCCAATTGATAAGAGAGGTTTTCAGAGGGTGTTCTATCCACTGTTTCAACTTTTTCGTCTTTTTGAGATTCAGAGATTGTTTCAAATTCTGCATCATATTTTTCATATTTTTTTTCAATCTCTTCCTTTAGTTCTTTTTTACTGGTATATTCTCTCATGATAGTTTTTTTTTTTCAATTGTTATTATTTCGTTCGTTTAATTACCAATCTATAGCGATGTAAGTCCTACTATTAGCCGCCATTAGATTTTTTTCCATTTGCCAATATTGATTTTTAATCGCATTCATTATTTGATCAAATTTATATTAGTATGTGCACACTCAAATAAAAGAAAATAGGGAAAAAAAAATTTGCCTGCTTCAATTAGGCTTTTGGTACCTGATATCCGCTCGAGATTAAGTGCGGCCCTCTCCACCAGATAAGGAACAAAGGGCATGCTTCCTTTTTTGGCTTTACGCACTATTGTCAAATTGTTTATATAAACAGGCTGATATAGAATTCATCCTGAAAACAATGGTAAAGTTTTTCTTATTGCACTTCGCTATCCTAAATTCAGGGTTGAGATTTCTTTCTCTTTATGAATTAATGTACGATACGCTTCAGCCTTTCGGCAGTGCATGCATATCCTAGCGCGCTGATAGTTGGCCACGTCACTTTCTTGCGCTCCGTAGCATCATTGTTCTTTGACGTAAGAACGCAAACTCTGGCATTATGGAATGCATACCGGTATCTGATAATAAAAATCTTGGATGCTTTCCTACAGGCCATCCGGAATCATGTCAGCACAAGAAACAACCATATTCCACTACTGAGGCTATTATGATAGTACCATATACTTACAGCGTTAGACGATAACAACAAATATAATATTAATTGAGCAAAGTTCTTTACTGTCATTCAAATCGGTGAGTAAGAGTAAAAATTGACCATTATTCACTACTAGTAGTCGCGTTATTAAGATAATATACTGAATGGAGTTAAAGATGAGATAAATGATGAGAAACAGTCTGCGAGTATAATGGAACATGAAGCGCAAGGGCTGATTTTGTAATAAGATAATGAATGAAAACGTGTAAAACAGATAAAGAAATAAAACAGATTAATGTGTAGAATTATCGATTTCCTTTTATGGATCTCTATGTCCCCGAGGAGCACTTCTAGTGTATTCTGTATAAGTAATAATATTATCTCAAGCAATAATGAATTCCCAATAATTATCTCAAAATCCACTCACTCATAATAATTATATATGACGCATTTAATTTCAGCTCTATGTGCATAACATTAAAATGGAAGATCAAAAATTACACTCTTCACACATAAGTGCAAAATATAGAATCATTTAAGCAATATAGCATCCTGCATATGATTCTGCGTTTTTTTTTTTTTTCATTTTGAGCAGAGGAGATTGAGCAAGGATTTACGGTTGCACAAAGTATCCTTGACTTGAAAAGGAAGTTAAAATCGCATGAGAAATGCAATAACTTTATCGGTACGCCATATAACATATAGACATTTTTTAGTAATATTATAAAAGAGGTGATTGAAACGAGATAGTACGCGTAGCAAAACAATGGTAACTAGTGAGATACATTACCAAATTATACCTGTACTCTTGTGATTTCGCATCAATTTTTCCATATGTTGAATTACAGAATTCCAAAGGCAGGATCTCTGATCTACTGTTTTCTATAACTTCTTTGATTCTATCTGATATTACGCCTAAAAAGTATAAGTCGTTGAAAGACTTATACTTCATAATTACATAATACGGTTACACATATAGGTATCTTAAATTGATCACAAGAGTGATCCAAGTAAATGTGAAGTACCTTCATCACCATTCACTGAATATTAATATATTTAGATGCACGAAATGGGTACTTTTTGAGTACCAAGCATTTACGATTTCCATTTTTTTTATTTTCTATAAAAAGATTCTATCATGGTTAGTCTGAAGAGTCAATGGTACTACAAAAATTTATAAAGAGATTCGAAAAGGCTTGATATGCCAGCATACACTAAAAATGACTTATGGTTTCGTTTAATTATTTTGGCTTCACATAATTGCGAGATTATGTGTGGTATGGCGTCATAATCTGTTCTGCTTCTTCAAAATTTGGGCAGCAGTATCATGGACACTTTCGTGTAAACTTCTGAACTCAAAGCCAAGTATTTTCCTCGTTGCACTATTATCTGTAGTTGAACCGCGGTCAATGACTTGATCACCTGTGCCAGGCTTACCCAAAGGAATGAGACCTCTTAATTGTGGAAAATCCTCGTTCAAAATATCCAGGATATCTTGGTTTCCAAATTTACCGTTAGTTACCACTAATCTTTTACCCGCGGTATTTTCCTTCTGGAAAGCATACAGATGAGCTAGGGCCACATCCCTTACATCAATAAAAATGGAATGAAAATCAGGAACACTGGCATTTACTGGGGTATGAATTAGGCCATTGATCATTTCGCAAGAAGTATTCAAATGGCCATGCACATCTTCATCGAAAAGTTGAGGACCAAAAACAAGAGAAGGGTTGACTGTTGTTAGTTTGAATTTGATGTGATCTTCATTCTCTTTTGTGAACTCCCAGGCAGCCTTTTCAGCAAACTTCTTGGATGCAAAGTAAGCATTTATCCCATCAATTTGACAGCTTTCCCAGGTTGCTTCGTTCCAACTCTCTTCTGTAAAAACCACACTAGGATCGTTCATTTTTGCAAGGGTTATAATAGCAGTACAAGAAGAAGTCACAACAACACGCTCTACAGTGTCTGCTGCATATTTCTTGATAGAATTTAGGATGTTTTTTGTACCTTCTAACGCGGGAATCAATAAGTCTTTTTCATATTCGGTAGTATCATAATGAAAAGGAGAGGCCGTGTGTAGAACATACCTAATCTCACGTCCACGTTTCTGCAGAACCTTATCAAAAGCATTTGGATGAGAAATGTCCGGAACAATTTCTAAAGTTAAATTAGGGTTATGTTGAAATTGTCTTAGCAATTTTGCTTCTTTTTCATGGGATCTCACAGTTCCAATAACCTTATAATCTTGTTTTAACAATTGTGACAGGATATGCAAGGCAATAAAACCTGAAGCGCCAGAAACTAGAACTGTATTAGACATGGTGTGAAACGAACGAAAGCTTTCAATTAATCTAGAAGGAGGAACCAAAGTTGTTGAACGGATTAAATAAGGGAGTACAGGTATGCTTATATAGTGGAAAAGTGTTCTTCGAACTTTTCGATGAAATAAAAAGAATGGAAACGGACCTTGTGACAAAGCTCGCAGGGGCCTGTATTATATCATATCCCTTTACAAACAAATTTTCCGAAAAGAAAAGAAACAGTTTCTTCTCTCTCAGAAAATTAACGTATTATCGATTCTGTCGTTTTACACACTTTACTGTTAATTTTCTTTTCTGCATCGCGTTACCTACTCTCTACCATAATAGTCAAAATGTACGATCGCATGCATGTTCGCTGCGGCACCCAAAATAGATAGAGTGGATTACAATTTAGGCTATAGAACATAAACAAAAAGTATATGCAAATAAAAGAGGCTTGAACAAATCAAGAAAGAAGGAGGGCAAGAAAGTTTTTTGTGTGAATTTTTACAGTCCATTTATTGTAACTTAGAAATCAAATTGTGCGACTGGCCATTGTTGCTGTATTTAATAATGTTGTATAACACTCTAAGATTCCGTAATGATTCAAAAGCAGAGATTCGTTGGCTCTAGAGTCTTAAACAACTTACGCAACTACATATATTCATGATTCAAACAGAATGTACCTTTCAAGGTTAGAAATACGACCTCTAATCTGCTTTAAGCAGATGATGCAAGTGCCTTCATGTGGTTAATTTATGTGCTATCGTATTAAAAAAAGTTTCCCTTCTCACGTGTCAATAAAGCATCACGAAAACATTCAATACTAGTGTTTTTCGCACAGAAACTTGCCAAATAGGCACCTTTATGCAGCACAACAATTGAAATGCCCAACGTGACACATTCCAAGGTAACTTTGAAAAATCGTAAGCGCCATTCGTGAAACAGAATAGTGTTATACCCGTGAGAGTAATAGCGAAGTCAACTTAAGCAGATATTGCTACTTTAATCCGCTTATGCTGAATCCATATCCATCTTTTATCAGCTTTGGACGAGAAATTAGTTGTCTTTTAGGCAATGTTCGTGAGTAAGTTGGAGAAAAGATCTGTTTCAAAAGAGTCAACTTGAAGTAATGTCTCAAAAAAAAAAAATGATGGTATTGCTTGCTCAAGTACAAGTTATGCGTCTCCATCGGAAGTATTTTAAGTAGAAATATTAGGTACCAAAAGAAGTGAAAAATTAAAGCTATTCTTATTGGGTCACACTGACTTAAAAATTAAAGGAAAATATTTAATTGCATGTTATTTTGTTTAACTACTATCTTACTTCCACTGGTCCACCGGACCCCCAGGCTTCCTTGCCTTGTGGAACCAGTTTTTTTCTATCGAGAGGAAATTCTCCAGTCTAGTGATATTCCATATGAGAATGGAACACAGGTAAGCAAGGCAGTGGTGCTGATTAATGCGTTGAGAGTGCCAACAGAAAGAACAGAAGCTTGTTTGGGCAGGATATGTACAAGAATGAGGAATTTTTCTTTGACAGGGCTAATTTTGTAGTTTTCTTTTGAGCGATACTTAAATAGCATTTTAGATTCAGAAAAAATGCGTTGCCTAGTTATTGAGCACTGAACTGCGCCCATAAATTCAGGAGGCACTACCAACCCCTGCCACAGAATATTTACTAGGTATAAATGTTTAACAGTTGCAAAAACCAAGTACATATGAGAAATTATTCAACAGAAGATTCAAAACGTAAAATAAAAAATATTAGCGCCATCCACTGGCCTCTGTACTTTTTTCTTTTCTTTCTTTTTGTTTTTTGAACAAGAAAAACGGTATCCGGGTATCGAAGATGTTTCATTACACAAAACCTTGGCACATGATTCTATTCACCCTAACATCAATTAACTTTATTCGAGAAACATCTGTAACTAACTGTAGCTACCTCGTTTATATATCGCATTCATTCTTGATTGTGGTATCTAATTTCGAATACCTTAGTGATAGGGAACAGCACCGTAAGCTTCCACGGGTAGGTACGACTCTCAGCACATCATTGCTATTTCACTTCAGCTTGGGAAAAGAAACTGTAACATTATCCTGCGGCAATCGTTTAGAGCATACCAATATAGGCTAAGACAATAGCTTTCCGAACGAGGGTCCTTGAAAAAGAAATATGACAGGCACGTAAAAGGGTTCTTCGAAGGCACATGGGCACCCCTATAACGTCTATCTTACATTGCACGCATACGAATACACATTGACGCCGTAAAACATACCCTCATATACGAAGTTTGTGACGAATTCACGAATCGTTCAAGGACAGGTGCATTTCTATAGTTACGGTGGATAAGGTCTGTTAGATGAGATATGTAGGATCTTGAGGTGAGAAGAGAGTGTCAGTCAGTGGCTCGTTTGGGCAGCACCAGCTGGTGAAGGAATTTGTATAAATAGAGCAGACTTGACCCCCTGTCTTTGTGAATATGCACTCATTTTTTTCTTCCTAGTAGGGCTTATATCAGCACTAACAAACAAAACAAATACAATGGTCAAATTAACTTCAATC
>ERZ794936.478-NODE-478-length-19041-cov-34.965448_pt1 | contig 19041 bp, 6 predicted proteins | sample MGYA00511083_ERZ794936 | MGnify/ENA primary metagenome ERZ794936 (study PRJEB30137, sample SAMN04331409) | food metagenome | isolation source: Y2 must sample point D1 replicate A | place: Australia: South Australia | collected 2014 ... | reverse complement strand
TAAATCTGGCTCTATATCTTTCCTTCCACCCTTAAAAAAAAAAAAAAAAAAAAAGAGGGACATTTCCCCTCCAAAATCAAAATACAACGAATCTTGATAAGAAAAAAATATATAGTTCCTGCGGCATTCGACTGGTTAACAAAAGCGATGATCATTCAAGTATTTGTGCAAATACCTCGGCTAAGAGTAAATATACTTGAGCAAAGTGAAAAAACATAACGGGTGTTACACAGCCGCCCTTTGGCAACAATTTGGAGAAAAAGATGATGATGGTGATGATGATGATGATGATGATGATGATGATGATGATGATGACAATTATAAATGATAAAGGATAGTCTGTAACTTCAAACTACGCTTTAGTAAAACAAAACGTAAGCAAGTAAACACAACACATTAGTGCTAAAACCCTTCCCAACCTCCAGTACTCAGTAAATACTCATAACATGATATTTCCTCCAGAGGTTTTGGAGCTTATTGCAAACAACTCTTTGGCTAGCGTTTCTTCTGCATCGACATGGAGCAAGTGTTTGCCACAATACTACCACAATTGTGTTCACAAAAACATGGGCATTATTGCAATCAACAATACCATTGATGCATACACTTTGGGAAATAACAACTATCATTATGCAAATGGAACGGGTTTGGATGAATACGTTCAAAATGGAGCCATTATTTATAAAAAAAAATGGAATGGATATATTCCCAAATTCAACGCATTAAGAGCACCAAATGATTCAAATGTCTTGGTTATAAACACTGTTTTCTCCAATGCAGATGCCCATTATTTGAGATTTATTACACAAAAGTTTCTGGAAGATTATCAAGCTGTTTTGATCACTGTCATTTCAGATAAACCTTTTAGTGATATTTTGGAATTTGTTTTAAGTAATGTGGCCAAATCTTTATCTACAAGAAATTTACCCGTTTCTGTTGTATTTCAAACAAAGAGAAATTATATTAGTAAATTATATTTCAAAAAATTTCAAATTTTTTTGCCTAAAAATTTATTAATAGAGTTACATACTTTTGGTAACAATGCTCCAGATGCTCCAGCTTCATCTATAGATTTAGAATTGATTTTTCAAAACACTTTTCTTTACGATATTGAAAATGTTTTTTCTTTGCAAATTAATTCAAATTCATTGACCAAAACATTTAATGATGATGATGATGATGATGATGCAAAACAAAAGCAATTTTTACATTCTGATCAGTTGCAATCCATAAACTCGCTTAACGTTGTTTTTGATTCTGAAAATGTTAAAGTTGATTTGAATGTGGTTTTTCAGAATGTTTTGAATTTAAAACATATAGGCAATTTACATATGTTTGAATCCTCTTTGATTTCGAAAAAAAGTGGCAAATCTGATTATTGCAAAAAAAAGCCTGACGTTTCTCCAAGTTGGAAAAATGTTCAAGACAAATATGGTTATATTAGATGTTTGAAAAGTAATGATAATTTAACCAGATATCTCGGTAATGAGACGATGAAATATAATGAACGTACTGAATTAGAAAAGTTGGAATTCAATAATACAAAACAATATGCATCAGTTTCAGGTCCACGGAAAAAAATTATTTTACCCCCATGTGAAAATGTCGAGTTGAGTGTTGGCGATTTGAGAGATAATTTGTTTATTGATGGATCACTAGTTACTCACGAATTGACATTGAGAAACAACAAATTGGCTACTGCACCCAATTTGTTTTTGAACAGTAGCGTTTCCAAACCAACACAAAGAAATAATTTGGCACATTGCAATATTGAAACAGTAGATATTGCCAACTGTTATTTCCCTAATATTAAAAAATTGTCAATATTACAACTTTATTGGACAAAAGCTTTTTATTCAGCTAATACAGTGGTGATTTGGGAAAATAACAATTTTATTAATGTAAAATCATTAAAAATAAATTCACCAATGATGGAAAAAATCTTGGACGTTCAATTACCTTCTTTAAAAAATATCCATTTGCAATTCCATTCTTTTGCAAATTTAACAACAACTTTACAAAAACTTTATCAGTCCCCATATTTAGAAAAACTCATTATTGAAACAAACAAATACACCATTTTTGACACAGATTTCAACAACAGTGATGAACATAGGCATCTATCAAATTGCTCTGTTATTTTATCATACATGAAAATAAAAGAAATAGTAATTTTAGTGAAATCCAATACCGATTATGAGTTTTTCTTCAACGGTTTGGATTTGACAAAATGGTCAAAATCCGATACAGTGGTTAATGTAAAAATCGATCCAGAACTGTTTGAATCTGATGTTTTGAAATCAAAAATGATGAATGCAACAAAAAAGGTGTCTAAAAACTGCAATTTGCAATTCTCTGCAATCAACAACACAACCCAGTCTACAAATTTGCCATCTACTTTATCATCGTCACCGTCATCGTCTTCTTCTTCTTCTTCTTCTTCTTCATCTTCCTCCTCCTCTCCCATAAGCACTGCACTATCTCACTCTTCTTGGTGCCCTTTTGAAGATGAAGTTCCATCATCAGGAAACAGCACAAAACAAAAACAAAAAGGTGAATTAATATTTTCAAGAACATCATCAACAAATATTCCTGCTTTTTATAAAGAATCAACTATTGTGGTAGAAGGCACTTCACCAAAGCACATTGAAGCAAAGATTCCAAAAAACAACTCACCAACAAAAGGCAATAGAATGTTTCCATTTGATAGTTCCAAAGAAACTGTTTTCACAAATATCCACAATACGCCACAACTTGCAAGTACAAACATGCCTGTCAACCCATCGGCTTTTTCTCGGTTGTTTCATTCGGGGGTAGAAGCTTCATCTGCTCGAAAGCTGAGTGTGGTTGATATTGCACCAGCATATACATGGCAAAGGCCAAATAGCGAGCCTGATGCCACTGTCTTGTACAACTATGCAAATGATGGTTCGACATCAGTTCCCAGAAATTGTACCAACATGGTCAAGTCTACGCAAGGATCTTATTCAACTGGGAATCCGCTTTTGGAACCCTCAAACAAGAAACTGAAATCGCAAAATTCATCTTTCGAGTCTGTTTCCTCAACGTCCCCACTTGCATCACACACAGATAGACCGCAAAATTGCAAAATGTACATAAAAATTCAGTTTGTCTAAATACAAACACACACACAAAGTCCGTGTGAAATTATAAATTATGTATGTGTTGAGTAAATAAAAAAAAATATATATACAACTTTGCTGTTTACTCTCCAATTCTTTTATTTGCAAACCTTGTAAGTTTCCGAACAGGCAGGTCTTCTCCGTACATGTCTTCTGTCATTTGGGAAAACCGTCTTTTTTGAGGGGCTTCATATATCTGAGGCACCTCAGGATGTCTCATTGTTGTTTCGTGCTGAGTTCTCGAGTTTGCCTGTTCCTCAGCCAGTTTTTTCCGAGCGGCGACTTTTTTCTCGTAATATTCTTTGTTTGACTCTTTGAGAGCTTCAAATTCTTTTTGTTTTTGAACAAGCCGCCCTTTGTATTTTGCAAAACTGTCGCTTACGCTTAGAATATATTTCTTGTTCGTATCAAAATCGGATATCTCCAATGCGGAAGAACCTCTAGGAGGAAAATGACCGCTCATGTTCAACAAAGGCATAAACTTCCATGGCAAAGCACCTTCAACACTGTCAACCGTTTCAAGGTTTGTGTATTTATTGGTTATTTCTTTTTCAAACTTACCGCCAGGTTTCTCAATGCTTGAGAGATCAGGAGTTTTGTTCAACACTCTATCAATGTTTCTATCACCATATTTCACATTTGGAACTCTGGGGAAAGAACGGTTGAAACTGGGCATATCCCCTTTCAAAACGGCTTTCTCCAAAGTAGGTTGCTGCGTGCTTGGGTTTGGAGTCAAAGAGCATTTTTGCTTCAGGTTGGATAGCTCCGACTCTGAAAGAGAAATCAAAAAATTCTTAAATTCAGTATCGGGATCAAATACTGCCAAAATTTTGTCCGTGTAGTGCTGAAGTGAAGCAACACCCTTTTTAGCCTGTGTCGTGGTGCAAAACCTTTGCAGTAAATCACATTCAGAAGAGTAAGGATTCAAAGTCTGAAAGTAAAGTGTCTTAAACACGTTGCTGTCTGCGACAATCAAATCTAAAAGTTTAAGTTGCAAATACATCTTTATCAACGCTCCTCTTCTGAAAAAATTACACTCCTGGTCCTCCACCAATTGGACAAATGTCTCGGCTTCTGACACATCACTGAGACTAGAATACGTAGCAAACTCATTTTTGTAAGGAATGCGTTGGAAGATTTTTGTGTCAGATCTGTGCGAGTTGTAAAACTTCATTGGAAAACTATTTATTCCCAAGTTTAAAATTTTCAAATTAGTGAAAAACCCATTATGGTGGGAAAGTTTTTTTTTGCAAAAGCTGTTTTCATAAGATATCAAAAGATCAAGTGTGTTCTTGAAAACCACTAAAAAGTTTCTGTTATCATTAGCTCTCATGTTTCTAATAATTTTGTATGGACTCGATAAATCGTACATCGCTTTAAGATATTTGTCAAACTTGGAAATGCTTGCCATTTGCTCTGATCCGGTCACTGATCTATTGTTGTTTAGTTTGATTAACTGTTCATAATCTGTCAGTGGTGTTTGGTTTAAGCACACAGAAGAGTATTCGCTAAGTTGAAATAATCGCTCAAGAAATGCGCTAAACCTATTGTTGAGCTTTGCCTCAAACAAGGTGTGAGCATTTGCCGTTTGTTTGGAGACGTTTAGATATTGAAGAAACACTTTCGAAAGTATCTGGTATGGCTTTTTCCGAGGCTCTGCTTTGATGGCGGTTTCAATGTCACTGGAAACACTGTAACCTTTCGATAACCAGCAGATGCGCGATTCCAAATAGTCGCACATCAAATTTAGTTCTTGTGGTGAACAGCTTCTCTCAAAAATGTACGCAACCACAGAAAAGTAGCACTCGACCCATTCCTTAATTTCTCTCTCTTCAAACGCATCAAGCGCCGAATAGTAGGAAAGGTCTGCCAACACTAAAGATTTCAAAAGTTTGTCTATTCTTGACAATTCTCTGTTTGCTGGGCCAAGTTGTGTGCTCAATATAGAAAACAAAACAACTCTGCAAGCGGGTATTCTCAATTCGCGAGGAACATTGTCATGAAAGCCTTCCCAGTAGCCAGAGGTTAAATTATATGGAAAGGTGTTTTTGGAAATCGGCGACTGCAAAATAGACTTGTCCAAAGGAATGCCATCAATGCCCTGTAAGACATACTGGGTTCCCTTCTCAAGTAGATCTGTATCAATAAAACTCATGCTGTCTTTGTTTAGTGAGTATTGTTATTGTTGTTGTTTGACTTAAATTCGATTCTCCTGCTTGCTTTCAATGTGTGGTGATACACATATGAAGAAAAATTTAAATAGGGATCTTCAAATCTTGCCCTAGAACAATATCTTACGTGGAAAACATTTTTCTTCATCGCAAAAAAAAAAAAAAAAAAAAAAAAAAAAAAATGCTTTATTCCGCTATCCATCTTGTTTTGCTTGGATTTAGGATCTGGGTATGATCCAGAAAAACAAAAAAAATGTAATGTTTAATAAATAGTTCAATCAATTGGTGCCCGAAGTTTGAAAAAAAATGAAAAGTTTCGAATTTAAGATGTACAAAGGCAACAACTTAACTGGGCAACGTTAGCAAGGCTACCAGAGAATTCCAAGCAAGAGCTCAATCAATAATGTTGCTGAACGAGAAGGAAGGAACCTCTCAAGAAAAAACACCCATTATCGATGTTTGTCTAGTGAATTTTCATCATGCCAGAGGACCAGAAGTAGAGTATTCAGTCACCGACAAAAAGCCAAACTTGTTTCCCTATCTGCCGTTCCAAGCATTGCCAGATGGGTCTCATTCCTTCAAGCAAACATTCACGTACTTCACTTTGCTATACAATCCTGTCAAAAACACTAGCTGTTTAGATGCAACTTCTATCCCTGAAGAGGAAATGCACGAATTCACCACAGTTTTTGCAATTTCTTGTTCGAAACAAATACAAAGTGAAGACCTGATTAACAAAACCGAGGATGTGACAAGATCAACGGTTCAAAAAGCTTGTGTAGTCATTGCTACAGATCCAATTCTGGGACATATTAAAGAAAAATTGGGCATGGTTACGAACGTTTTTTTTGAACAACGAGATTTCAAAGACAAATCAATTTTAAACAACCTGTATGATAATTTATGTGGAATCTACAGCCAGGAGTATATTGATCACAGCACGATTTCCACAAAACCATTTTACTTAGGTTTGTGTTTGAGACAAATTTTAAAAGATTTTCAAAAAAACGCTCTGTTAATTTTAAAAACGATATTACTAGAAAAAAAAGTTGTCTTTTTTGGTAACAACGTTGAAAAACTCTGCAACTTACAGTTTGGGTTCATTTCTTTGATTCCAAACTTAATAAATCATTTACACGATTGTGGGTCGCCTCTGCTAAATAAAAACCTTGAAAACATGGCATTGGTTGATCATTTCAAATCTAGCGACAGAGAAAGCATTTGGAGGTTTTTGTCCTACCCTCTACAAGTGTTTGGGAAAGGAGGCGTGTTTTCTCCGTACACTCCTTTGCAAGAAATGGATGACCTTTTGAAAAACTGCAAATTTTTTGTTATGGGCACTTCAAATAGTCTGTTCATTAACAATGGTGATACACCTTTTTACGATCTTCTAATAAATGTCGATACTTGTAAAGTCGAATACATTAAGAAAACAAGTTTGCCTGATAATGTGATGAATTTGACATATCAAGATAGACGATGGATCGAGGACATGGCACATTTGGTCATTTCTACATGGGACGAGAATGATCCTTTTACTCCAACGAATGCCGGATTTGAAGGGAGCGAAGACTACATCAGAAATCAGTTTGAAGATTACTTGACAAGCTTATTAGCCACTGCGAAATTGTTTGACTTTCAAGAGAGGAACCCAGCGTTGGATAGATCTCGGTCTACGGATCTCGACGGTGACAAGCAGCTGCAGTTTTTCAACAAAGCTTGGGCAGCTGAGTGGATGAAAACACAAAATTATGATATATTCATGACATTCACCGACGACAGGATATTTGATTTGTTTGAACCGAAGCATTTGTACAGTGAGATGACTCCGATGAGTTCTTTCAAAGGGAAGTTTAGTGGAGCATTTTTCAAAAAAAAAAATAGTTCATCGTCACTAGACCTGAAGCAATCCAAATCAGAAGAAAACGTTCCTAAAGCCGACCCAGTCGAAAGAGAAGGAAAAAAAAACTCGAAGCCACTGCCTGCATTACCTAAAGAAAGTGAGAATACAGATGGTCCAAAAGCTTGGAACGTGTTCAGAGGATTTTTCGCTAAAGACAAGAGTTCAACTCCGGAAAACACAGAACAATCCAAGGAAAAAGATGAAAAGGCAAAAAAACATTCTGATAAGAACTTTGAGGCCCCACTAAGCGCTGAAGGTTATCAAGCTAACCACAATGATCGTGCATCTGTAGAATCGTTAAACAGCTATAACGACGTTTTGGGTGAAAGCTCTACAAAAGCAGCAATAGCTCAGGCACTAACATCCATAGGTTTGCTGGGTATTGCGGACGATGACGAGATGTATGATGATTATCCTGAAGAAGATGATGTTGCAAGCGAACCCGAATATAACGAAACTTTCAAAAACATGAAAACAACTGAAAAGCATTCTTTAGATTCAAAGGCAACAGAAAATGAAAAGGAACCGCGGAACGATTTGCAAACAACCGAGCAACCTGAAAAGAACCTAAAAGAAAACACAAAATCTAGCCCTGAGAGAATTCTCAATGGCGTCGAGCATCCAATAACAAATGACTTAAATACTGATTTTATGAAGGACCGTGAGTCTTCAAACTTTAATTCTGTAAATGATGAGCACCTTTTATTGGAGAAAACTAAGGTAGCTGCCTTGGACAACAGCTCCACTGCTCTTACGGCTTCAAACAATGGTGAATCCACTGAAGGACCTTCTAAAAACAAAGTTTCAGGACTAAGCGAACAAGAAGTTGGTGATAAAAAAAATGAGGAATCTGGCACCGGTATTGTGGCTGCAAATATTGATGGTCAAGATAACAACTTGCATGATAGAAGAACTGTTAGCTCTAACGAAAATAACATCGAGGCACGAGGTTATGTAAAAGAAGAAGACCAAAATCGTGAAAAGTCATTATCTGATGAAAAACATGCCACAAATAATGAGATCTCCGCTGAAAAACCACAAACACCACAACTAAAAGCTGAAACCTCGGAACAAGCTGCACAAGGTAGCACCAGTCCCTCTGATGCCTTTGATTTTGAGTTGCCAGCTGTCGCTCAAACGATTGGAGAAAGTGAAAACTTGTCTGTTGGTGATGCCCAAAACGACACCCAAGAAGAAGTCACGAGCATCAAAGAATCATCATTGGATACCGAGTTTAAGGAGAAAGGCGTTGCATCTGCCCCTATTGAATCAAATTTAGCTGATGGCGGGGACGAAACCAGTGGGAACAAGACTGGTGTTGAAGACAATGCCGTTGTGACACCAACAACCAGTCATAATGATTTGGAAGCACTAGAAACAAGTGCAAAAAGTGTTTCAACTAATCGGAGTCCCAAAAAGAACAAAAACAAGAAGAAAAAGAATAAGAAAAGAAAAAACTGATTTGTAGAAACATTTTGATGTTTATGTAGTACTAAAGAAAATATATAAATATTTTTTGTATTTGTTCTTAAGTTTCATGCTCCATCAAAACTAGTACAGAATATCGCTTGAAAAGATATACAAACATACGCATGCAACTAAGATGGCAGCACTAGGACTGGGATGTAAAACTGTATTGACTCGCCATCTAAAGTTGAAGCAGCTTTCCAGCTTTTCCCATACTTGTCTTCCTTTGTTCCAGGCACTAGAAAATGCTCAGACTTGTCCACGAGAACTAATTTGATTTTGATCAAATACTTGTGCTGAAAAATATTGTTTTTGAATAGTGATGGAATGATATTGAAGTTGTTGAAAGAGTACGGAATGAATCTCATTGAAAGAGAAGTTGTTTCATCAAACATGGTGCTGTGATTTTCATATATCGGGAATCCTTGTTTTTTGTCTTTACTTGATGAATCATTCTCCAAAATGGAATAGTGTGGATTGATGATTTCGTGAGACTCAAACACTCCCAGAACGGACGTGACTTTGAACTTTTCCGACCGAGCAAAATCCAAACTCAAGTTTATGTCGTCACTCGTTTGGTAAACCAACTTGTTCAATGTAATCTTGACAATATTCTCTGCATTTCTGTTTATCATGTACTCTTGTTTGTAAGTCAAGTTTTCCAAAGAGTTCAAATATGGGACGACTTTCTGGAAATTTTTGGAATGGTTTTTGATGTTTGCGACATTCATTTTTGTGTCATTTGCAGTAATGTTGAGTTTAGACGAAAAACTTTCTGCTAAAGTCTTGTCTTTTTGTTTTTTTAGCATTTTTGATATCAGCTCATCTTCATCATAGCTTGTTGGGTCTATTTGATCAGCCAATTCCTTAAATTCAGCCTTTAGCAAGCCAACAGCTTTCCTTTGTTGCATATTTACAGATTCTTCATCAAGGTGAGAGTGTGAAGGAGAAGAAATGCCTTCATTATTGTTCTCAAGCTTGCCGTTGGGATGGGATGGTTTTATGCTCTCATTCGAATGGAGCAAGCTCAAATGCTCTTCCTCCCGATCTATTATCTTTTTGACCACAAATGGCTCAGTGATTCTTATCTCCCCATCCAACTTGCACACTTTTTGTTTGCCCTCATCATCAAAAAATGGATATACAAACAATGGAATTTTCAAAGGAAATTGCAGAGGTAGTCCTGTCTGGTTATCCAGAGCAAATATGTCCAGACATAAATGATAGGCTATTGAAAAATTGTTGCTGATGGCTATGTAAGAAGCAGGTAGGTCTGTAGGCAATGGTGTTTGTGATTTTATTTTAAAAGAACAAACTGAACCAGCAGTTAATGTTTTTTCAGTAAAGATCAAACTCTGCGGAACTAAAAAAAATGGTATAATATCTGTTTCAGATAAAGTTCCTTCTTTTTTGGGCATATAATCCTCAGCATAAAACAAACTTGGCAATTTGGAAGCCTTTTCAAGTTTTGTAGAGTCAATTGCCAGTTTTGAAAATTTAAAGATACCAGTCATATGTAGCTCACCGCTCACCATCTGAACTGGCTTGTGAAAATCCAAGTCTCCCTGGAGTTGTGCTCTTTCTGATTGCAAACTATTCCATTGAGTTTGTATTTCTCTGTCTTGCGGATTTTCTGATTTCAAAAAAGAGAAAAATCTGTTAGAATTTAATTTCTTGATATCATCAATTTTCTCATGTAAACCAACACTGAAAAGGCGCTCCGAGTAAGTGTTTTTCAAGTCCTGTAACTTGCAATCATTCTCTTTTATCAGTTGTTCAAGTCTTTTCAATTCATCCTCTGAACCCAAATGCCGAAGCCTTAGCAATAACTGGCAGTAGTCCCCGCTATAAATTGGTGAAGTCTCCAAACGCACTTCTAATCTAATGTTGTCACTTAGCAACTCATGATGGATTCTATGATCGAAAGTCATTTACGTACCAGTTGTTGATTGTTGTTTTATCTTTTCAAGAAAAAAAATGCTTTGATGAGATAAAGTAGTTATATAACTGTGTGCTGTGTCGTTTTGTTGAGCTTTGACTGCTTTTCTGCACCCAAAAATTTGTCCTTGATGTGAAAAATCTGAAAAAATCTTGCGTTCATTGTTTATGTCTTTTCACAAACGCAAGCTGTAAAACTGAAGAAGTTGCTAAAAGCAAGCATCAATCGAAGCTTTAACTCAACCTTTAAAGGATGTACGCACGTGAATCGTTTGCTCTTAGATGTTTTTATTACCCGACAAAAATACGATGCTATTTTAGTCGGAGATAAAAAAAAAATACAATAAGAAATAAAAAATTCGGACATAGTTGATATGCGGAATTATATTAGTAATCAGAATGTAGTGGAATTGATGAAGGTTATCAAGCTTAAATCTGAACCTTTCTTGTATAAAAAGCAAAGTTTATCAGGTTAATAAACAATTAATCACTTTACTAATAGTTTTGCTTTATTATGTAAAATACAAGCGACAGTTTGAGATATTTGGAAAAGCACTAATCAAGAAACCAGCAACAGGCTTTGTACAAAACTCTTTAAACGAAAATGGAGTATTTTGCCAATGTTCCCTTGTCTGCATCCTCTGAGTTTTCCAGGATGACAATGGGCCAAAATAGTACCACATCCAAGCCACGCTTTGTTGATAAGTTTACGTGTTATTTGTGCGGCAATAAAAATGAGGGTTTACGTCCTATTTCGAGCAAATACGGAGATTTCACTATATGTTTTGACAATCTTTTGTTGGCTGTTGTTGCCTTGTTTATGATTGTTTTTGGTTCTTCTCACATCAAGCATCTGAGAAAGCAGCCGGCTGTTTACAAGTATCGGAAAAACTGGATTCTATACGGTAGATTGACTTTAACGGTGGTGAGTCTCTTGTTTGCGTTTTCAATATTGCAGTTTTCAAAATCTGCAACAAATTTCCAAGTGCAAGAATGGATCACGATTGGCTCTCTTATTGTGGCATTGGCTTTGACTACTATAGATTATGCCAAAACCCCCGTTACCAATGGAATATTGTTATTTTATTGGTTGTTGGAATTTGTTTTTCAAACTTCTACCTTGATCAACATCGTTATCAGACACTCATATGAGCATGTTTGGTTCAACTCGAGCAAATCATTCATGATAATGACTTTGTTGCTAGCTTCTTCCTCAGGTTTGAATTTGTTAATTCATTGCTTGCCACAAAAATCAATGATGCCATATCAAGAAATCCAAAACTATCACCACCTTCAAAAAAAGAATCCGTACGATAGCGCGGATATCTTTAGCAGAATTTCGTTTTCCTGGATGACCGATATGATGAGAACAGGATATGAAAAGTTTTTGGATGAAAGTGATTTGTACAAGTTGCCAGTCAACTTCAACAGTGACACTATAAGTAAAGATATTTTCAGCAATATCAACAAATATCCAAACTCCTTGACGCTTGCACTTTTGAAAACTTTTGGCTCAAAAATTGCCTTGGCTGGGTTTTTCAAAGTTTTGCATGATATGTTAGCTTTTGTGCAACCACAATTGTTGAAAATTATCATTAATTTTGTCACTCAATACAATGACGCAAAGGACAAAACAAAAATTCCAATTGTTAAAGGTTTTCTTTACGCATTTTACATGTTTGTCGTTGGTTTTGTTCAAACTTGTGTCTTGCATCAATACTTTTTACTAAGTTTCAACTCTGGTATGAATGTCAAAAGCGGAATGATTTCTGTCATCTATCAGAAATCTTTGAAATTGAGCAACGAAGCCAGCTCTATGTCTTCCACCGGGGACATTGTCAATTTGATGAGTGTTGATGTTCAAAGATTGCAAGACTTGAACCAATGGGGCCACATCATTTGGTCTGGTCCATTCCAGTTGCTTTTGTGTTTGGTTTCTCTTTACAAATTGTTGGGCAACTGTATGTGGGTTGGGGTTCTTATTATGGCAATCATGATCCCAATCAACTCAATCGTTGTAAAAGTCCAAAAATCACTACAAAGGCAACAAATGAAAAACAAAGATGAAAGAACAAGCGTTATTAGTGAAATATTAAACAACATCAAATCTTTGAAACTTTACGCTTGGGAAGTTCCATACAAAGCAAAATTGGATTATGTGAGAAACGAAAAGGAATTGAAGAATTTGAAAAAAATGGGTATTGTTCAAGCTTTTACTAATTTTCAATTCAACATGGTTCCCTTTTTGGTTTCATGTTCCACGTTTGCTGTTTTCATTTTGACAAATCATGGCAAACCCTTATCAACGGACTTGGTTTTTCCTGCATTGTCTTTGTTCAACTTGTTGAGTTTCCCATTAAATGTCATTCCAATGGTCATCACTTCTTTTGTTGAAGCTTCTGTTTCTATCAACAGACTGACCAAATTTTTGAGAAATGAGGAGTTGCAAGAAAATTGTGTCACAAAATTGCCAAAAGTTGAGCAAAACGGAGAAGTTACCATAAACTTGAAAGATTGTACTTTCTTATGGAGAAGACACCCAGAATACACAATTGCGCTAAACAAGATCAATTTCCAAGCAAGAAAAGGGCAACTTCATTGTATTGTTGGTAGAGTTGGTTCCGGGAAAAGTGCTTTGATTCAGGCTGTTTTGGGAGACTTGTACAGAGTGGAAGGTGATGCCTCAGTTGCCGGCAAAATTGCTTACGTCTCTCAAGTTTCCTGGATCATGAACGGAACAGTGAAAGAAAACATTTTGTTTGGTCACAAATATGACGATGCTTTCTACCAAAAAACTATCAAAGCATGTGCTTTGAACACCGATTTGCAAGTATTACCGGACGGTGATCAGACATTTGTTGGTGAAAAGGGTATTTCTTTGTCTGGTGGGCAAAAAGCAAGAATTTCTTTGGCAAGAGCAGTTTACGCAAGAGCTGATGTCTATCTTCTGGACGATCCGCTAGCTGCTGTTGATGAACATGTTTCTAAACATTTGATTGACCATGTTTTAGGCTCAAAAGGGTTGCTTTGCACAAAAACAAAAGTTTTGGTCACCAATAAGATTTCCTGTTTGAATATATCCGATTCTATTACTTTATTAGAAAAAGGCTCGATTGTTGAACAAAGTTCTTTTAGTGAAATCATGTTAAACAATTCTAAAAAGGAAGGTTCCAGTACTTCTGGAAGTTCGCAGTTGTTCAAATTGATCAAGGAATACGGTAAAAAAGAATCAAAGTCTGAAGAATCAAAGAGCTCTTCAGATTCAAATGATGAGCTTGCTGATGAAATCAATGAGATTCCAATTCCAGAGAATGAAGTTACTCCCGATGCTCAGTCTTATGAAGAAATTTTGGAAAAAAAAAGTTTGAGAAGAGCAAGTAATGCTACTTTGAAAAGTATTGGATTTTTTGATGACCAAGAACATGATCAAGATCAAAAACAAGCAAGCCCAGCAGCTATGGAAAATCGTAAAGAGTTTAGAGAAGTTGGAAAAGTTAAATGGGGCGTTTATTTGGAGTATGCCAAAGCTTGTAATCCAAAGTACGTTTGTTTGTTTTTGTTTTTCTTGGTTGCAAACGTTGGATTATCCGTTTCTGGTAACATCTGGTTAAAGCATTGGAGTGAAATTAACACCAAGTATGGAGGAAATCCTCATTTTGCAAAATATTTGAGTATTTACTTTGCTTTCGGTGTTGGGTCTGCAGCTGCCACTTTGGTTAGTGTTATTATTTTGTGGATGTTTTGTACAATTAACGGTTCCAAACTTCTTCACGATGGTATGAGTGCGTGTGTTTTGAAAGCCCCAATGAGCTTTTTTGAAACCACTCCTATTGGTCGTATTTTAAACAGATTTTCTAATGATATTTACAAGGTTGATGAGATTTTGGGTAGAACATTTGCGCAGTTTTTCATGAATGTGATTAAAGTTTCTTTTACCATTTTTGTTATCACATATACAACTTGGCAATTTTTGTTTTTGATTTTGCCACTTTTGGGATTGTACGTTTATTATCAACAGTACTATTTGAGAACTTCAAGAGAATTGAGAAGATTAGATTCCACTACTAGATCCCCAATTTTTGCACATTTTCAAGAGACATTAGGTGGTATTTCTACTATCAAAGGTTTTGATCAAACCAATAGGTTTGTCCATTTGAACCAATGCAAAGTCGATAATAACATGAGCGCTTTCTACCCAAGTGTAAACGCAAACAGATGGTTAGCCTTTAGATTAGAGACCATTGGGTCAATTATTATATTTGGGGCTGCAACATTGGGTATGTACAGACTGAAAACCGGCAGTTTAACCTCTGGTATGATTGGTTTGAGTTTGAGTTATGCATTGCAAATCACGCAAAGTCTAAACTGGATTGTTAGAATGACCGTAGAAGTTGAGACAAACATTGTCAGTGTGGAAAGAATCAAAGAGTACAGTACGTTACCTCAAGAAAAGCCTTCAATCATTCCTGAGCATAGACCTCCAACATCTGCTTGGCCCCAAAAAGGTTGCATTGAATTTAGCAACTACTCTACTAGATACAGAGAGGGCTTGCCGTTGATTTTGAAGAACATTGATTTGAAGATCGAGCCAAAAGAGAAAATTGGTATTGTTGGTAGAACTGGTGCTGGTAAGTCGTCGTTGACATTGGCGTTATTTAGATTGATTGAAAAAGCAGAAGGATCCATTGTGATTGATGGTGTAAAGATTGATGAAATTGGATTGTATGATTTGAGATCTCATTTGTCGATTATTCCGCAAGACTCACAGGTGTTTGAAGGCACTGTTAGAGAAAACCTTGATCCTACGCACAAATTTGAGGATGCTGAAATTTGGAAAGCTTTGGAATTGTCTCATTTGAAAGAGCATATCACTTCTATGGGTTCTGGTTTGGAGTCGTTGATGACCGAGGGAGGTGGTAACATGTCTGTGGGCCAAAGACAATTGATGTGTTTGGCAAGAGCTTTGTTGATTCCAAGTAAAATTTTGGTTTTGGATGAAGCCACTGCAGCGGTGGATGTGGAAACAGACCAAGTCATTCAACAAACGATCAGAACTGCTTTCAAAGACAGAACCATTTTAACCATTGCGCACAGACTAAACACTATCATGGACAGTGACAGAATCATTGTTTTGGACCAAGGAAAAGTCAAAGAGTTTGATTCACCAGCCAACTTGTTGAAAGCGAAAACTGGGATTTTTTACAGTTTGTGCGCAGAAGGCGGGTTGGTTGATGCATGAGCGTTTAAATATATGTCTACCAGTCACTTTCTATGAATGATGTTATTTGTTGACGTTTTTTTAAACTGTAATATTGATGAGAGAACTTGTTTTTTTTATTTTTGTTTTTCTGCTTGATTGGTTTGATGAACCTTAGACCCGTTCTCGAGAATGAGACTTGAAAATACGTATCGTGGGGAAGACATTTATCTGAACATGTATAAAGGAGTGGTGTTTTGCTTTTGAAGTCTTAAAAATTAGAGCAGTCGTTCGGGTTTGGGTGTGGTATTATTTGATACTATCTTGGAGGTAAATAAAAAAAAAAAACATTCGTTGCTTTCTATACGTATTTTATTTAATAATATGTATGATGTTATATAAATTATTTTTTCATTGCAATATTGTACAATTTCAATAATAATGTTAGCTGTAATTTTGTAAATAACTATCTTGTATAGAATGAGCTAACAGACTTATTCAACCGACTAGTGCATGGTTGATGTTATGAGTTTCTATATCTGACCATGAAATAAAACTGATACCAATTTATTTCAACTTCTGATGATCCACTAAATGTGTACATGGTTTACTTTAAAAATTGCATCCTGTTTTGAATCATATAAGCGACAACAAAGTAAACATCAAAGTTAGGGTTTTGGTTCTCAGTCTCACCTCAATATTGAGCAAACTGTATCAACTTATGGTGTTTAGCACCAGTTAAACTTGCAATCGTGTGGCGTTGTTCTTGTTGTACGTTACTGGTTCATGTCATCCATCATGGATATTGTGGTTGATGTTATGATGGATTGGTGAGCATAACTGCCGATACAGAACTGAATGTTGTTGTTTGACTACTTATTGTACCAGTAATGCAGTAACTGATGAGCTTTAACCGTTATTATTTTTTCAATACTTGAATTTACTTTTTTTGTCACCTCATCGCTTTATGGTTGTTTTCTTATCTATTTTTTATTCGTATTGTAGGATTATGTTTATGACACGGACATTGAGCGCCATTTATCAATTGAGGCTCGCACTTTTCCGTTGATGCCGGCAAAAAAGCCCGACATTAAGCCAAGATTGTTTATTTTTGAAACAAAGATTTTATATGTCTTTTCATGAGACCTGAGTGAGGAAAAGCGTAGCTATAGTAATGAAAAAGTAAACAAATAAACAAAAATGTTGATATGTTGGATTTTGAATGACAATTGCCTTTAATCTTTCAAGAGTTTCCATAGAAGTTTTCATAACCTTGTATGGAGGATTTTATCAGAATCATTTACTTGTTTTGAAGTTTACAGGGGTCTAATCATTCAAACAAGGACTATGTGGTTCAACCTTTAAACAACGTATAAAAACTCACATCGCACGGTGAATCTTCAAACTGTCACATAGCATGCAAACTACAAACTTCACTCATTGTTTGTGGAACTCTTTGAATTTATCTCTGTTCATTCTCCACAAGAACCTTTTTTTTTCACGTATAAGTGTTTTTTTGTTTGAAATTAGAAATTACTTTTTTTTTGTATATGTATAAAAACTTGTCGGATAAAAACTATAATCAAAAGTGTTGATTCATTCTCGTTCTACAAAAAGGAGCCGCTTTTCAAGAAAATAATTTTTGAAGCTCTTTTTGTCGGAAAAAAGTTTTTTTTTTAAACCATTTTGTTATAATTGGTCTTTGAAAACGGTTTTTTTTTTTATATATCTTGGATTCATCACTTTCCTCCTTCCGAATGCTTGATCCAAGGCTTCATCTTATGATGCAATGTCGATGAAAGGTATCAAAGATTCCCAGCTTCATGGGGCAGTTAGAGATATACGGACAAACTTTTTTTTTTGGAACAATACGCAATTGATTTGAGATGGCGAAAAAGCAGCAACTCCCGGCTCTGCTCGTAGTCTTTGGTGACGTACTGTGGAATGACGTTTCTTTTAAAGCTGGATACGTGTGATATTTTCGTGTTTTTTCTTAGTTAATATAGTGTTTGGAAAAAGTACGTCGCATCTATCCACATTTTTTTTTTTTTTTTTTTATTTTTTTTATTTTTTTTTTTCATTCCTTTGAGATGAGCCTTAACAAAAGTTGCCATCACTTTGTTTCCACTCACTCTGTAGATGAAAAGTTTTTGACACACTCATTCATTTTCTGTACTATGGAAATCCAATATTTCCGAATACATCATCACTCTCCATGTATCCACTGGTAAATCTGCATCATTGAAATTCCAATCGAATTTATCTTCTGCAATAGGTTCATCTGTTGGATCGTGATATGGAGATAAATATGGATGTTTTAAAGCTTCTTCTGCAGTGATTCTTTTTTTTGGATCGAAATTCAGCATTTTTTCTAACAAATCTACTGCTTCATCATCCATATTTTTGAATCTGACTTTAAAAGGCACAGGTTCTGCATATGGTAACGATTTGACAAAATTCAATGTATTTTCTGAACAAATAGTATTGATAACATCCATTGGAGGTGATCCTAATAATTCAGTTATGATGGAAAATTGGTGAACGTGATCTTTCCCGGGGAACAAAGGTTTCCCCTCAATCATTTCGCTGAAAATGCAACCTACAGACCAAATATCCACTTCTGTATCGTATTTTTGCCATGTCAACATGATTTCCGGTGCTCTGTAATATCTTGTGGATACGTAACCTGTCATTTGTGGATCTTGAATTCTTGCCAATCCGAAATCACAAATTTTCAAATCGCAATTTTCGTTAATCAAAATATTAGAAGGTTTCAAATCTCTATGGATCACTCCTGAAGAATGCACGTATTTCAATCCTCTTAAAATCTGATACAAAAAATATTGCACAAATTGTTTTTCCAAAGGTCTTGCTTGCAGTAATCTTTGTAAATCTGTGCCTTGCAATTCAGTGACAAAATAGATATCTTCCAATGGTGATAAAAAAATGTCTTGTAAACAAATCAAATTTTCGTGTCTCAAATGTTTCATCAATTTCAATTCTCTATAAGTTCTTTTTGCCAAAATTGAAGTAGAAAACGGTTTCATAATTTTTTTAATAGCCACTTGTTGTCCTGTGTATTGATCTGAAGCACTACAAACCAAACCAAATGCTCCCATACCAACAGGGTTCAAATTGGTGTATCGACTTGTGATTTCGAAAACAGTTCCGAATATCTGTGTTCTAATAAATTCTTCTTCATTGTTCATTTTGAATAAGGGG
>ERZ794936.477-NODE-477-length-19062-cov-6.860525_pt1 | contig 19062 bp, 14 predicted proteins | sample MGYA00511083_ERZ794936 | MGnify/ENA primary metagenome ERZ794936 (study PRJEB30137, sample SAMN04331409) | food metagenome | isolation source: Y2 must sample point D1 replicate A | place: Australia: South Australia | collected 2014 ... | reverse complement strand
GTATGATATACTCAAAATGCGTCCAAGCTTTGCTAAAACTTGTCCCAAAATGATGGGCGTAAGTTTGTAATCGTTTTTGCAAAATGCATGCGTGATGAGTGCTGTGAAAACATCGCCACAACCGCTGAAGCGACAATCAATTGTTGGTATGGGGATGCCAAAGATACTCTCGCTCTCTTCCGAAAAGCCGACACCAAACATCTGACCGTCTAGCACGACAGACAGAAGCACCACATTTGGCACGTGGTATTTCTCGTAAAACGTCACAAACGCCTCCCTTACCGTTGTCCAGCTGGACATCTGTATGCCCGTCAAGAGTTCTAGTTCGAATTGATTAGGCGTCGTCATATCAACTAGGCCCAATTTGAGAAAGCTGACATGAGCCTCAACTATCTCTTGTGGGACGTAAAGTCTCCCATTATCTCCAAGGACAGGATCTACCACTAGCACAGGTTTTTCTTTTTCGATTCCAGTTTTTAGCATGGGTGTGATCTCTCGGTATATAGTTGACATGACCTCCGCACTGGGGCAATAGCCCACCAATATCAAAGAGTATTCTTTCTTTAAGTCCAAAATGTCTCTCAATCCTCTGAAAAGATCCGCCACCGTGTCTGATCCGGTCTTTTGTCCTTTAAATTGCCCATATCCTGGGTGATTCAGAAATTCTGTTGTATGAATTGCGTCCACATTCCAGCCATAGGATTGTAGAGAGAAAACGACGGCCCTATTGCCAACATATCCATGTACAACATTTGACAGGATTGACAAAGCTGATTTATGCATTAAGCGGCAGAAAAACTATAAAGAGGAGCTTCAGCGGGCTCGAGCGATCGATCATGAAAGCATAGATAAGAGGCGTATCCGTGGATGGAAGTCACGTGTTGTCACATCGTGCCGGATCTGAACCGTCTCAACCGTCTCGAGATCAGTGGTGCACGGGTGCGCTCATTGCCAACGTGCTGACCTCGTGCTCGCTACCTGTTCACTTCAATCACAGATCTCAAGTGTGCTCCGACAACTCAATGGTAGCCAAAAATCTTGCCGAAATTGATACAGGCTTTCCAATATATGGTCTCCGCTTCTTGAACAATCACACCTTGCTAGCATGCGGTGGTGGCGGAGAAGGTGCCAATGGTATACCAAATAAGGTCACAGCTATCAGATGCAGCTTTACGGTTTCTGACAAGAGCAGAAGGCTACAAAAATTCCGTGAAATCACGTTGCCCTCAAATGAAGACTCGCCCATGTGTATCGAATTTGGCCGGAATTCCGCAGATGATAATAGCCGCTATCTGATCTTCGTGGGATGCAATCAATCGACCGAGTTGATAAAATCCATGAACATTAACAACAACTTGAGGAAGTACAATTATACTGAAGATGAACATTTGCAATTTCTGGATGCTGTACAATTTGATGAAAACTTGCTGGTGGAATCTATTGGAGAGTATCCAAAGATCGTTCACTTGTCATCAGATCATAGCGTCGGTGGAATGATGACTTCGAGGATCCCATCTGAAATTTACATTTTCAACCCAGATTCACTCGAGCTCAAATTGCGCTTCAACCCATCGTCTCCTTCCGAGATTAAAGATTTTCATTTGAATCCACGTGACTTTGGCAAATCCTTCACTTATGTGACTGCTTCATTCATCGAGACTATTTCTACCAATTCCGGTAATATTCTAGGCTCTTCGTCCACAGTTGACAAAAAGACTTCCAAAATATTGGGAAAATATTTTTTTTCCAAAGTTCGCTATATTGATGAAACAGATGTGATTATTACCGCCGCTTTGAGGAATGGGAAAGGTGCTGCTGTACTCAGGTACAACACCCAAACAAGGAGGGTCACAAAGGAAAAAGTCATTTCCAGTAAGATGAAAGGTATAGTTGCCATAGATGTCTCCGGCTCCTCTGGACTCTTTGCTGTGGCTGGGAACGACTTCTCTGTTTCCTTACTCAAGCTTTCAGACTTCAAAGTCATAAAAACATACAACAAATTGCATAAATTCGCCGTTACTTGCTTGAGCTTTTCGCCTGATGGCAAAAAATTGGCCACAGGAAGCGCGTCGAACACTCTTAATGTTCTTTTAGTCACGCCATCTTCAGGAGGTATCTTCTCATTCATTTATTCTGTCTTCCGATGGATGTTCTTCGCAGCGTTGATTGCGTTCATTGCATTATTTGTCCAAAAAGCACATGACAACGGCGAGCTCGATGAATATCTTGAGCTTTCGAAATTATACGGGGCAAAAGCTCTTGTACATGCTCAGCATTACAAAGAGGTCGGCCTTGATCTTTCTCAAAAATATGGAAAAGAATACATTGAGTTGAGTCAAAAATATGGTAAAATCGGGTTCGAGATCGCGAAAGAGCAAGCATTCAAAGGCATCGATTTATTGAAAGAGCAGATGGAAAAACGTGCAGATCCTAAACGGGACTCTCTGAATGTGTTTGATACTTTGTCCTCGCCCGTCTGGGCTGATGAGACCACGGAAACGGCATCTACAACAGAATTTGATATCGTTGAACAAGTGACAAGAGACGTGCATGAGCATACTAAGTCTCTCGGCAACAAAGACACGTTATCTATCATAAGTCAGGCAACAAAAGCCTCTCTCGTGACTCCAGCCTCTGAATTAGAGGAGACTAATTCGTCTCGCGTCACCGACTTGGTGGTGAATGAGATGGCTGGTGGACATTCTGTTGCTAGTCCCGAGCCTATCGAGCAAACTGTTGCGGACTCATCTTCATACGAGCAATCTTCTCCGTATTCGCATTCAGTCGATCATGAGCCGACTATTGCCACTTCCGTGAAATTCCCTGTTGAAGAGGCGGCCGAGCCAGATGAGGAAACAACTGCGAGTGTCCTCCCCGAAGCATCCGAGAATTTTGAGTTAGACACCGATTCCAAATCTTTCCAAAATCAACGTGATGTCTTAGCAGAACACGCAGATCAGGATGCGGAAAAATTGCAAGGCGTCATCTCTGCCGCAAGCACGGAAAATATACGCGAACACTCCAGGAATCAGCATCCAGTCAATGAAGTGGACGCGAATGTCTCGCCCTTGAAAGAAAGCTCAGACACTCATTCATCAGTAAAGAAACCATATGCACAACCGACGATGTCTGGCGAAGATGCCACATTGGTTCCAGAGCTCACCGTATCTGCCTCGTCGAAACTGAATGACGAAACAGATGCTCATGTAACTCAGAATATCAAGGACACTGCCGATGGCGATTCACAAGGATTACTTGATGGCATACAGTCAGAGGTTGATAAATTCGAGACCAAAATTTCATCGAGCGCCCCACGCAGAAGCGTTTCAAGTAGCGAAGCCGCGCCCTTACCTCAGAAGATGGATGACTTTTCTGACTCTTCAAAAAGTGTCGAGGAAATCAAAAACGACGTGGAGAGCCATATCATTGATGGTGTTGATCAGGCAGATACTATCGCGGCCGATTCGAGTGACAAAATAGATCCCGAATCGCATTTGGAAGAATCCAAGCCAGAGCCAAAACCTAGTGATGAGGATGCTGTCTCGCACAATGCGAAAAGGTCAACTGCTTCAACATTGAATGCAGATTCAACGCATGTGTCCATTACTAGCACAACAAGCGATGAAGTTCATCTTCTGACTGCTCAATTCGGGACAATCGATGAATCAGCGAAACGGCCCACTGTTCGAACTGAAACTAGTGAGAGCTATCCGCAGCCCGAATCGCAAACATTTCTCGACACAGCTGATTCAGCTCTTGGGCTGGCATCTTCGCAAGCAATTGTAGATGCAGCTGTTGCAAGTCATGTCTCAGAGCCCAAAGGTGACATTGCCAAGGCTCCACATGTCCCTGAGCTCATGAAAGATGATGTTACCCTCATTCAGGAAGTCGTCCGCGACGGACATGCAGATTTACCATCATTTTCATCATCGGACGAAAGTCTTAGTGTCGATGTTCGTGGCTCACAGAAAACGTTTTCGGAGCTTTCTCACCCTTCGAGTGATAGCGACGTAATTTCCACTACTCACTATGACGCCGACTCGCAGAAACACACACATGCATATCACGATGAGTTGTAGTGCTTGATCGCGATGTGATCATGCGCCGAGCTGACTGTACATTTAAGGATATATCGAGGCCAAGCTTCACAAAAATAAAAGAAAACCTATTTAAATAGTCATATAAAGACATGTCAGTATGATCAAGCAGCTGTTGGATGATTAAGTATGGTGCATATTTGCGGCCACCACCACATCGGTTGCTTGGGCGCGAAACTAAAGACTGGGAGGCGAAATTTCGCAACACGCAAAGATAGCGGCACGCGCGTGCGCAGCTCTTGACTCTTATCAAATCTCTGCTCTTTCAAGTTAATTTCGAAGACGAATACCCCTAGTTATGCCTGAGTTTGAGCCTTCTGACTGGAAAAGGACACGCATACCCAAGCTTTCTCAGCTAGATTCTCTCCAGCGATGCTTAATCTGTAAAGATTTTCTAAAGGCCCCAGTGATCACGTCTTGCAATCACACGTTCTGCTCGCAGTGTATAAGGCAGCATTTGATGAGCGTCAGTAGATGTCCGCTTTGCAAAGCCGAGCAGTTTGAGAGTAACTTGAAGCGTGTCATCTTGTTGGAAGAAATTGTGTTATGTTACCAAGCTCTCAGGGATGACCTCATTGCTCTTGTGACGCCACAAGAAGCTTCTGTCAGTGAAAATTCACCGAAAGAGAAGCCAAGTCTGGCAATAGTGCCTGCTGATGTCGAAGTTATAGAAGTTTCCGACGAGGGTCTGAGCACGGCCTCTAAAGCAGATAAATTAAAGTCGGGATACGTGCATTGCCCTGTATGCGATGAGGTCATGAAGGAGGAGCATGTACAAGGGAGCCATCTAGATTATTGTCTCAATGGCAAGCCCGACCCTAAGCTTGAAAAAATGGCACCCATGCAGAAGCGCAAAGCTAAGGACGTGACGCTGTTTTTTCAAGGCCAAAAGCGTCTGAGAAAGGCAGTAAGCGATATCGATCATGAGAGTTTCTACTTTAATCAAGGTAATAAACACCACCATGACACCAAAAAAATCCCAAAGGTCGATTTCTCTTCTCTTTCTACGGCTAAAGTGAAAGAAAAATTGCTGTCTCTCAAGCTACCCACGATAGGTTCTCGGGCTGAATTGGAATGGAGGTACAATCTGTATTACTTACTTCATCAGTCCAACTTAGACTCCAACCACCCACAGTCAGAATTGGAGCTTCGACAGAAGCTAAAGCAGTGGGAAATATCTCACCTGGCTGCTGTTTCATCAGCAGCCTCCAACACAATTTATGGGGACTCGCTCAGTCGAAAATGCATCTCGGACAAGGATTTTCCTGCCAAGGCCTGGGTCAAATTGTACAAGAAAGAGTTTAAGCATTTGAGGCGTCAAGCACTCAAATCACGAAATCAGAAGAGCTCGACAAAAGATGAAAATCAGGCGGCTGAGCGTTCCGACGACCTTTCAGACTTGAAAGAAGTAAGTGGCGGCGACCATCTCGAAGTGAGTCTGCAGAATTGCTCAAGTGAGGACGGAAACAATGGCGAGTCATCCGAAGCACCCGAACCGATCAATACGGATTTTGATTTCTCAAACTCCATTTTATTTACACCAAATTGATGGTTCATGATCCGCGCGATATATTTCTTTTCCGGGGTACGATATGCGTGAGCATACTGCACATCTCATCGGTGCATCAAACGAAGTAGCGCGCTGCGACCTTGCGACGCCATCTCAGGGTTAGACGAAACTTAGCCTCATATCTCCCCAAATCACGCCTGAATGGACCTCTTTTTAGTTTAACAGCATGAATGGCGACGGGCTTTATTTGACGACTTATGAGTGCGCACTTGCAGTTGTCGCTACTTCAATGAAAAAAGCGCGTTTACTGTTAGATGTTCTAGTGGTCAACTCCATTATTGGAGGTATGCTTTTCACATCAGGCGGAATGCTACATGTCATGACACAGTCTGAGTGCCCCCAGATTCTTCAAGAAAATCCAGGAATTGTCCATTTATTGCAAGGTCTTCTATACCCTATTGGATTGTTTTACGTTGTTATAATGGGTGTGGACTTGTTCAACTCGAATATATTATTCTTTTCCGTGGGCGTCGCACGTGGTGCGGTTTCAATACTTGATCTTTTGATATCATGGATCGTTAGTTGGTGGTTCAACTTAGTCGGAAACATATTCGTTTGCTACATCATATGTCATTTCTCGTCCATCTCATCCCTGGCTGCTTGGATAAAAGGCTCTCTTGACATTCTCGATCAGAAGCTTGAATCAACTTTTGTTCAGACACTACTAAAGGCCATAGCCGGTAACTTTTTTGTTTGTCTCGCCATCTATTTGCAACTAATGGCAAAGCCTATTCACGTGAAATTATTCATGATGATGCTACCGATTTTCACATTTGTCTCTTTAGGCTTTACTCACTCCGTTGCAGATATGTTCATGATAATCATTGGTTTAATAAATGGTGCACATACTACCGTGGCAACTGTTGCTTGGAAACTTTTTCTACCGGGGGCTCTTGGAAACATTATAGGAGGATCTTTCTTCTCTCTTGTGGTGCCATTTTACTTGCATATTGTGGCCGTGGAGAGGGACCAAAAGAAGTTGAACTTGCCTAGGTATGACATGAGAGATCAGCAGCCAGAGATCAACCAGGACTCGAGAGTTGTCCGCGCTCGAGAAGAGGATGAGGCAGAGGAAAGCGAAGGACAAAGTGAAATGGGCAGTGTTGATGTTGTCGAAAAACATCTCGATGAAAACAGGGACAGACTGGATGACAGCTCCTTGCAGTCTCCAAGCCTCGTGAGTCAAAAGAGATTCACCGTCAGACGGTCCCCGTCGAACGTTTTCCCTGTGTATGGAATGGGTTCACCCGGGGAAAGGGAAAGATCCATTGCTTCGGGTGTCACGGGCGACTTGCACAAGGACGAACCTGTCGTCCCAGATTCTGACATCACTGGACACAGAACAAGTGCAACATTCATGGGGGAACAACTTTTGCGTACACTCAGTCGGACACAAAGTAAACGAGACATTGAAGCTCAAAACAAACCCCGAGATGGCAATTCGAGCCATATCAATTCTCTCCGCAGATACCTGTTAGCTCGCACACCACCTAATGTTGCTGAAGGCAATAGCTACTTCTCTCGAAATGCTAGCAATGGTGGTCCTCGACTAAGGCCACGTCGATCCAGCGCGGCTCCGTCGGGCGTTCCTCCGGAGGCCGTTGTGGAGCATAGTGAGCCATTGAGCAATGAGGGCACCTCCTCATTTGACGTAAAAGCATATGATCCCGCCGACCATGTATAATGTATCATAGTGCTAAAGTCTAATTCATAAAAACCGAAAGTCCAGAACGTTCCGGATTTTTCTTGTGTGTCAATTCAAATATAGGTATCCCTTGTATCAGGTTTTGAGTCAGATCTCATTGTTCAGAACATAAATCAAACTACTGGCTTTTTGATTTACTAGTTGGGCACGCCATCATTTTAAATGTGGAAACAGACAATGGAGTATGCATCTCTGTTATTCGTGTGGGGCGAACCATGTTGGCCTTGATAATGGAGAGAGCGTTGCTAGGCAGCCACGCGGCACTCCTGTCAGTACGTATCGTCAAAAAAAAAATCCGGATCACTTCACACTACGTATCTCTAGTTTGGTTGGTGATATTGTTACCGGTATTATGTTCGAATTGTCTAAAACAACCTGAATATCATGAGATGACATCAACAAGGAATTCTGGATAGTTATAGACTGCGTCCAAGCGAGTTGGATAGTTTTGCATCAGCCCACTTGCTTCGGTTTACGATGTTCCAAGGGAAGACGCTCAGAATATCAATGAGTACGTCGTGACCAGATTGAAGAATGAAAACAAAAAAAAATTTGGACGAGACCGGAATCGAACCGATGACCTTCAGCATGCAAAGCAGACGCGCTACCAACTACGCCACACGCCCAAGTTATGTTTCGATTTGGATTCAATGAACATTATATAAGTTTATTCGTAATCCCAAGCTTTTTCGGTTTCAATTGCCCAATTTTTTCGAATCAGTGAAGTTGAATTCGTTAGTTACAGCTTTCCCTATGATATTGCTAGCATATTTTCGTTTGATAAATAATCCAGGGATGTCAATGCCAACTACGAGAGCGCCTCCTGTATATGGGATCTGATGAGCATCTCTCAATTTTCCTTGGAGCCGTTACTGAGGCATCACCTTCAAAAGCACATAGAACCACCATGGAAAAGTCTGCTGCCGCTGCCTACGTTGATGATTCTTCGCTGTGGGACTCTTTTGGGCTCGATGCCCGGATCTTGCAAGCTGTTGACCATTTGGGCTTTAAGAATCCTACGTTGATCCAGTCTAGCGCGTTGCCCCTCGCATTGGAGGAGAAACGCGATATTATAGCTAAGTCTAGCACTGGCTCGGGAAAAACTGCTGCTTATTGTGTACCTATTTTGCAAAGCATCTTGACCTCTGAGGAAGAAGGGAAATGTGTAAAGTCGATCATCTTGGTGCCGACAAAAGAACTCTCCAATCAGGTCACTCAGTTCGTCGAAAAACTCTTAGTTTACTGCAATCACAAAGTCACTTCCGTCAACTTATCTTCGAGTGTCTCGGATTCTGTCCTCAAAACATTGTTGATGGCTAGTCCAGACATAATCATCTCCACTCCCTCCAAATTGATCCAGATTTTGCAACTGAATGTCCGCAGCAATTTGATAAGTTTGAGCAAAGTCAAAAGCTTGGTCATTGATGAGGTTGATTTGGTGTTGTCTTATGGCTATATGGAAGATTTACAACAGCTTGAGACATTCTTGCCGGTCAAAACCAATTTACAGACATTTTTGATGTCCGCCACCGTCAATGATGATTTGGAAGAGTTGAAGAAGCGGTTTTGCTCTAGACCAGCAGTCTTGAAATTGAATGAGGAGAATTTGTCAAGGTCGAAATTGGTCCAATTTTACGCTCGTACGACCGAGTTCGACAAATTTTTATTAGCGTATGTCATTTTCAAGTTGGGATTGATACAAGGGAAGTCTTTGGTCTTTGTCAATACCATCGACCGCGGGTATAGATTGAAATTGTTCTTGGAGCAATTTGGAATTCGTTGCTGTATATTGAACAGTGAGTTGCCCATCAACCTGAGAATTCACATTGTTGATGAATTCAACAAAAATGTTTACAACTTGCTCATTGCCACAGACGAGACCAATGACTTCACAATTGAGAGAGACGAGGAGGCTGATGATGAGAAGGCCAGTGAGGCTGGAGACTCCAAACTGGAAGCGAGTGTTGCTAAGGATCTGGGTCCCAATGCGAATCCAGAGTCAAAAAAGAGCAAGAAGAATCAGAAGGCTCCCAAAGACAAGGAATATGGAGTCTCTAGAGGTGTTGATTTCAAAAATGTTGCGTGTGTTCTCAACTTTGATATGCCCACAACTTCTCGTGCTTACACTCATCGGATCGGAAGAACTGCGAGAGCTGGGAAGGCAGGAATGGCGTTGTCTTTCATCGTACCAGAAAATGAAGTGGGCAAGCATAGAGTTGCGGGCGTCGGGACGTCCAAGAAAGATGATAAGGTGTTGAGAAGAGTGGAAAAGCAACAAGCAAAGAATGGTTTCGAAATCAAGCCTTATCAATTTGACATGAAACAGGTCGAGGGTTTCCGTTACAGAGCAGAGGATGCATTCAAAGCCGTGACATCCGTGATTATCAGAGAAGCAAGAATTCTGGAGTTGAAAAAAGAGTTGATTAACAGTGACAGGCTAAAGAGATTTTTCGAGGAAAACCCTCAAGACTTGGCATCCTTGAGGCATGACAAAGCGGTTTATCCAAAGCGTGTCCAGCAACAATTGAAGAGGGTGCCAGAATATTTGCTACCAGCTAGCGCCAGAAACGGAGTCAAGAAGGATTTGGGATTTGTTCCTTTTAAAAAGAACAAAGTTTACAAGAAGAAAAAGAAGGCTGGGAAAAAGGCTGACCCTCTCAAGGCTGCTTACAAAGCTTGAGCTCGTCGCCTTACTTTTCAGCTCTTATTGTGACGGCAAGGCTGTAGATAAACATGTGTATACTATTGAAAAATTAAGAGTTATATGGAAAATGCTAATTCAACCTGCTTAGAACGAGATTCCAGACAAAGCTCGCGAGGCAATTGAGGAAGAACATCAACTGCGGTGGCACAAGGATGAACATGGACGTGGAGATGAAAGGCCAATAACAGTAACTATAACGTAAAGACTTCATAAATGTAGATCGTGACGCCAGGCTAACAATGCTATCATTTTCCCATATACTGGTTAGAATGGTATACATTAGCTGGAACAACGGACCACCTATTGTTTGATCTATGAGAATCTGATATGCGACATTGTCAATGTGGGTCACTAAAACGTTGATCCAAAGCGCGGTGAAACAACCATTGATGCAACCCCAGACAATGAACTTCAATAGTCTGTTCGTGGATACTTTTTGGCGAAAAAACTGAATAAGTGACTGGGCCAATGCTGCCGATGCTGCGCCCAAGATTGTGGGGGCCAAAAGCGGAAAACTCTCTGCAACTTGTTCGTATGAGTATAGGATTTCAAGGCCAATGACAAGTTCCAATATCACGTAGACATAAGCCCGCTTTGGCCTGTGAAATTTTGTAGTCTCTTCGACGTCAAGAAATGGTTTGTTGCGCAAATCTTGTAGCTCGATATTGCTAGCCATGTGATTGGGGTTCAGGTGGATGTTTTGCCGATGCCTGTTGGTGACAGGGCACACGCGGGTAAATGTGGCCGTCGCGACACGAACGGGATGGAGACACGTCCGGCGGGGTGCACATGCATGGAACAAGTTTGGCACATCTTGCGCATATTCCAGCATGTTGCGGCTGCGCTATATCTGTTGGAGTTTGACACTCATCAAAAGGCCCAAACATAAATTTGCGTGAAAGGTAGTCCATTCAGGTATTTTCAAGGACTCGCATGTTAGGAGAAAGGCTGCAGGCTTCTCTGAGTGATTGCCCGTCTGCACAATGTTTTGCCTCGCCCCACTTACTCTTTGCTTCAGATTTAATCATCTTTACTACAATCACTGAGTACATCACGTCAAAATAAATCTCATGAGTAACCTTGAGGACATATCGGCAACGGTGACCAAAGATCCTGAGTTTGAGGTGTCGTTCGAAACACTCGAGGATCCTGAAGATGCGCTACGCTTGAGTCACACGCATAAATGGCTCGTTGTAATTTTGGTCTCTATGACCTCCGTGTGCATAACTTCGATCTCATCAGTATGGTCTTTGGCCTCGACATACATCATGGCTGACTTCGGAGTAAGCCACGAAGTGTCGACATTGGGTATATCACTATACATCTGGTGTCTTGGAACTGGTGGCATCTTCCTCTCGCCGATTTCAGAATTTCATGGGAGAAAAGTTGTTTACGTGTCTGGCTTATTCATTGTGTTTGCATTTCAGTTCGTTCCGGCCTTCAGCTCTAATTTTGGTGCAGTTCTCTTCTCGCGGGCCTTTGCAGGCTTTTTTGCCTCCTCGTTCATGTCGGTCGCCAGTGGCACGTTTTCCGACTTGTTCAAAAAAACAAAAAGAACAGCACACTTGAAGCATGACCAGGATGGGGAGTTGCATAAAGCTTTGATCTTGTACTCTGTCTCTCCTTTTATTGGTCCTGGCTTAGGCCCGATAATTTCTGGTCTAGTGTGCCAGCATATCAACTACCGATGGCAGTTCAAGATAATGTGTGTGTGGTCAGGGTTGATGACACTACTCGTACTTCTATTTGTACCGGAAACGTACGAGCCCATACTTTTGAGGAGGAAAGCCAAGCGAATGAGGAAGACCACCGGTGACGAGCGCTACTTTGCTCCTATAGAAGTTCATCGGGCATCTTTATATGAGAGTATTCTAGTGTCTTCAAAAAGGCCTCTTATGCTTATGTTCAAAGACTATATGACACTAGCTCTATGCTTTTACTCCGGTTTCATCTTGGCTATCATTTACATGTTCTTCGTATCATTTCCTTACATTTTGAAGACAGTGTATGGCTTCGACGTGCAAAGTCAAGGTCTTGGCTTTATAGGACTCATTTTGGGCTTATCTCTCACTGCATTGTTGAGCCCGTACCTCATAAACAAGTGGCACAACAGACTCATTGCTCAGAATGATGGGAAGCATGTTACAGAGCACAGATTCTTACCTGTCATGATTGGCGTGTTCATTGCGCCAATTGGACTCTTCATCATTGCTTGGACATCCTACCCCGACCTACATTGGATGGGGCCAATTAGTGGATCCTTCGTTTACGGCGTGGGCACTATACTCGTTTTCAATGGAATATTCGCATACACTGTGGAGGCTTACCGAAAGTACACTGCCTCTGCAATGGCGACTAACTCCTTTGTTCGCTCTCTTATGTCTGGCGTGTTCCCGTTGTTCGGTCTTCGCATGTACGAAGCTATGGGCATTCAGTGGGCTACCACACTCCTTGCTTTATTTGGTTGTGTGTTGATACCAATCCCATTCTTACTATACAAATACGGAGCGGCGTTCCGAAAGAAGAGTCCCTACACTTGGTCGGATTATTAGAGCGTGCCATATTTTGATGGTCGACTTATGCTTTTAAGTTCACGCCTGCCTTCAATCGCGACGCGCGAAGGTTCCACCGAATTCTGCGGGCTTTGCTTACTGGGTATAGATTGGAGCGCTCAATTACGCAAGGGCTTACGACTCATGATCATAGATTTTTAGAAAAATAGATAACTAATGGTTGTGCATAATCCTAACAACTGGTATGTCTCGCTTTGACTAAAATCATTCATTCATCGAAGAACAAGCCACTAACCCCGCAGGCATTGGGTCGATAAGAACTGCCTTCCATGGACAAAGAGTTACATGGATCAGCATGTCAAAGACACCTCATTCGAGGACAGCATATTTAAACTCGCTATAAACGAAGTGAATTCGGTTTCTGGGGACTGTGACGTTACCCAAAGGAAAGGAAAGGTGTTATGCATCTACGACATGAAGCTTGTGTTCTCCGTTGAAGGCGTAAAAAAGGACGAGGAGAAAGACTTGCTGGGAACAATAACGATTGATGAATTCGTGCATGACCAGGACGAGGATGAATACGTTTTTGAAGTTGTGTCCGAACATTCCTCTGACATCCAGCGGTTGCTTGTTCCGATCCTCCGCACTAGGCTAATGAAGTTCCAGCTGGATCTCATCCTGGCTCATGGAAGGGACGTGCAAGACACTACTTTGTGAGAAAACTTGAATAGAGAAATGCATTATTAGACCAGAGTGTGTAAGAAATTTGGTTTTTCATTTATTCGTTGGCAAGCTTTTGCGCGTATGTAGTAGCACTGCCTAGCATCCGTCAAACCCTTCCGGGACACCTTTGGCATGCCGCGACCCATTGCGGTGATTGAGATAGATCTGAATGTCTCCATAAGTGTTTTGATCTTTCCCGATGCTGTACCAAGGTATGAGGCCCTGTTCGATTGTTTTGATGATCTTGTAAACTTCTTTGTTTTCGTAAGGAAGACCTGTGGCGGGATCAAAATAGCGAGCCTCTTTGCCTGAAATGAGACAGAGCTTTTTGTTTCCATTCGGAAGATATAGACCTGAAGGCGCCTCTGTGCGTATTTGTATCTCTGCGGTCTCTTCATTTTGCACATCCGCCTCTTCTTCCTCAAAAAATTCTTTCACACCAAGACGGGGAAGCCTCTTAAGCACCTCAAACATTGCACTTTCCTCTGTGATCTCGGTCACAGGCGCCAACAACTCGTTTTCCTTCTCCTCTTTCGGAGCGGCGTAAGGGTTGTCCAGCCTGATGCTGCTTTTGAGTACGGTTTTCCCATCTCTGAATCTCCTCGAGGCTCCGAGATTAGCATCTTCACCAAATATGGCTGCCTTTATCTTTTTCTCTGAGAGATAAGGGTAATGGTCCTCGTCAAAATTAATGAGGATGATGTCGTTCCTGCCAACGAGTTGAACGGGACCTTCGTAGACATGGCCGTCTTTGTCAGCTCGGTATAATATTTTAGTATCGTATAACTCGTTCGACTCCATGAACTCTGAGTCGTTATGATGGTCCGGTGCTTGTTCGTCGCCCTCTGAAACAGCAAACGATACTTTCTTCTCATCGATATTCATTTTTTCAGATGAATGTTGGCCGCCCGGTAAATCTTCCGTTTCTGCCGCGTGGAGGTCTATGAGTGAGTCTTGCTCTTTCTCTGATGAGCCTTCCGCAGACTCAATTGAAGGTTTGATTGACTCAATGTCGGTTCCATCTTCAATACTATCTTTCGGGTTTTCTCGATCATCGAACGTCTCCGTATTGCTTGGAGAGTTCAGCGTCTCAACCTTTTCTGATATTTCAAGTTCGAGCTCGGGCTCTTCATCCTCGTGTATCTGTATCGGAGTCAGAAGCACACCATCTAGTTCCTTCGCGGCCTCATCCGAGCCCGTTGTGAGAGGTAGGCCACTTCGAACTTCGATGTGTTCTGGCATTACCTCCGATGCATGTAGTTCTGATTCATGCGTAACTCCCTCAGTATTCTCCTCTCGCTCTTTCGATTCTGTCACAAACGAGTCTTTGAATGCGTGATCTGTGATGCTAACATTCTCGAACTCTTTAAATCTTTCTTCTTTCGCGGCCTTTCTGGTATCACGCTCTTCTTCAAGTTCACGTATACGTTTTTCTTCTTGCTCTGCAATCTGTCGTCTCTTTTCCTCGCGTTCTTTCTCAATCCGTTCCTTTTCTGCTGCTTCTTTTTCATCCCTGATTCTTTTCTCTTCCATCTCTTTCTTGTAATAGGGTAGCTCGGTGTCGATGTCCCCTGGGCGTGGCTCTTCTGGATGATCCGAGGTTGTTTTTCTCCTACGGCCCTTTCTCTTCTTATCAAAAAGGTCCTGTGCGTGTCTTGCATCTTCAATCTCGTCAAAGGGGGAGACGAAAGTCTTTCTTGAAAGAAGGCGTATCACGTTGCGTAGCTTGGGTCGTCTTTGCTGGAAGAGAAGCTTTTGGTGCTCCTTTTTGACAATTTCCTGCTCAAGAAAGCTGTGTAGAGACAAAACGTTCGCTTTTTCAGTCTCCACGGCCTGCGCGAGTCTTTCCTCTTGAGTGAGCTGGACCTCGTCAACTCTAACCACCGGCGCGAGAGCGGCGCGCCGTGTCTCGTCTTCTTTCAATTTTTGAACCAAAATCTCCTTATTTTTCATGGCTGACTTTCTTGACGAAGCTCTCCTATCAATGTCCAAAAGCAATTCGGAGTGCTTTGCTTTTACCTTTGGTTTCGCTTTCTCGGTGAAGAGCTTAGGTTTCTTGATAGCGGGTATAAGAGCGCTGGCTTTCGTTTTCCTTTTCTTTTGTCTTTCAGTGCTCTGTAGTTCTCTCTCACCCTCACTATCATCGTTCTCCGAGGCGGATAGATCTGATTCTGATAGCATTTCATCGGAGTTTACTTCTGCGTCAGTGGCTTTTTCATCACTGGGCAGGACCCCCCTTTCCAGCTTTTTGGCAGCTATGCTCTCGGTTTCTTCGTTGACACTTTCGTTCCCATCTGCTTCATCGCTGTCTGATACTTCCCCTTCCGAATTTTCAAACTCTTCGTCATTCTCATCTTCTTGAAATAACAAATGAACATTCTCGTCTTCCTCAGAGTACACCACGTTTGAAATGCCTGTTGCCTGTTCTTCTCTTTCAATGAGCTGCTTGAGCCTAGACCCAGCATTCACTCTTCGGGCTCTGGTTGCCACTAGACTATCCGAGTTCGCCATTTGAGAGAATTATGATTTACAATACAAAGAATGTGGTGGTGGTCGATGTCAAGGATTCGCGGCACCGAGAACTTGCTCTTACAGTCGAAGACAGCCAATTCGAATGATGGCGAAATGGTTTTGCGGAGGAAAATACTTCGTAGGTTTGTTGAAGAAATATTCAAACGCTTCGTGTTACGTCTGTTTTTGTTCAAAAGCGAGATATTTAATTTTTCTGCGTCTCACCTTCCAACATTTTGTTTAGACTTGACATTTATATTTTGAGAAGCGTTCAATTTTGAAGATTAGAAAACGTGTACTAAAAATCAGACAATCAAATTTTTTTTTGCATAGCGGTATAATACCTTTTTTCTATCTTGCTAGATCCTAACTCATACATAATGTAATTGATAAATTTGTCGAAGAAAGGTCAACTGAACCAAATTTGATACACCCACCTACATCAGCCCATGAGGCGCCTGCACGAACAGATACGCTATCACCACAAGTTCTTCGGGATGATTAGACGAACACTCCAAATATCACGTCAAATACAAGCATATCGAGGATTTAGCTTATCATTCTTGCTCAAGAATGATATCAGCAAAGCAACTTTTGCTTCCAAGGAGGAAATGTCTCACTTTAATGCCCTTGCCTCTAGCTGGTGGGATGTGGAAGGACCTCAGCGGATACTTCATAAAATGAACTTGCTAAGAATGGACTACATTAATGAGATCATTAAGAATAATACAAAGTTGAACGCAGATGCCTTGACATCGGATGAAGAGGTGTACATTGCGCCGTACAACTTGAATCTACTTCCCAAACCGATCAAGGAGAGAATACTACTGGAACAAGACGAAAAAAGAGCTGAGATATTTGCTGAAAGGCCTCTCAGGGCTTTAGATGTCGGTTGCGGGGGCGGGATATTAGCTGAGTCTTTAGCCCGCCTCAACTTTGTCGATTCCGTGAAAGGTCTTGATTTATCGACTGATGTGTTGGAGGCGGCCAAGGTCCACATGCAGAATGACCCTGACCTCGAAGATGTTTTGCTGTACGAATACAAGGCCGTGGAAGACTTACCAAAACACGAAAAGTATGACATCATCACTGTCTTCGAAATGCTCGAGCACGTCGAGTTCCCCGCTCAAATTTTGTCTGAGGTATTTGATCGGTTAGAAACTGGCGGTTTTGTGTTTTTGTCCACCATCAACAGGGACTTAATCAGTTGGTTCACCACGATTTTCATGGGTGAACATGTTTTAGGAATCGTGCCGGTGGGAACTCATTCCTTGAAGAAATACATAAATGAGGCTGAAATTCGGCAATGGTTGCTCTCGAGCAACTATAAGAACATGTGTCAAGTTGTTGACTCACGTGGCTGCATCTATTTGCCCGCATGTGGCTGGAAATTCACAAGCAACGCTCAAGTCGGAAACTACTTCATGGCTATCCAAAAGACGAGCTAGCATGTTCTATTATCTCCGAATTGTAAATAGCAAGAATATCCTACTCGCCACCAATGTTGCTGGCTTCAAAATACTGAACAAGGAAATATGTCGTAGCAAGCCTATTGCACCAATATATCTCTATTTCATGGTACAAATTATCATCATGTTTACCTAATTCTATCTCGTTGTCAAGACACCCACAGCTTACTGAGATGCACACTGCACACCTGGGCCGTGTGCGCCCTCCTCCTCGTCGGAATCGTAGGCATCACGTCTGCCACCAGATTGGTGCAATCTTGGGTCAACCTCGGTCAATTCACACTCATCAATCTCAGCACCCTTTGGAATAGTGTACTTGGTTCTGGGTGGCAAGATAGACTCCAACTGCTTCAACTTCTCCTCGGAAGCGAATTGGCTTTCTGGGAATCTCACAGAAAACTTAATAAACAAGTTGCCCCTGTCACTGTTTCTGTATACCGGCATACCCTGCTTCTCAATCACACGCAAAGACCCTGGGGAGATCACCTCACCCGGGAGAACATTGAACTTGATGTAGTCACCAGAGATGTGCTTGAATGAGACCTCACCGCCAGCCAAAGCAGTCAACAAGTCAATTTCAGACTCATAATACAAGTCGTTGCCCTTTCTCGTGAACTTCTCATGAGGCTTTTCGTCAACGACAAAGACAACATCGCCAGGGGTAACACCCGGCTCTTGGTCACCCTCACCAGAAAAGACTATTCTCTGGCCATCCTTCATGCCGGGATCTATGTGGACTTGCAAAATCTTGCGCTCGGCCAGAGTCTTTTTGCCCTTACAAGCGGTACATCTGTCCTTAGCATCGCAAATATCACCGCTTCCTTGACAGACATCACAGGTGGTCTGGAATCTTTGAATCATAGGGCCCATTTGTCTTGTGACAAACTTCATACCAGAACCGTGACACGAGCTACACTGCTTGATCTTACCCTCTTTACCACCACGTCCGTCACACAGCTTACACAACACAGTCTTGTTCAAGGCCAACTTGGCGGTTCTGCCCTTGTATAACTCTTCCAATGTGCATGAAATGGTGTGCTTGATGTCTTTGCCTCTGGTAGGTCCTCTGGAAGCACCGCCGCCCATACCGCCGAAACCGCCACCAAAGAATTGCGAGAAGATGTCGTCAGCGCCCATACCTCCCATGCCACCGGGACCACCGCCGCTCAAGCCCTCAACACCGTAAGAATCGTACACCTCTCTCTTCTGGTCGTCCGAGAGAACCTCGTATGCTTGCGACAACTCTTTGAATTTTTCTGCCGCCTCTGGAGATGGGTTTTTGTCTGGATGGTATTTCAACGCCGCTTTTCTGTATGCTTTTTTCAACTCATTTTCGCTAGCCTGAGGCGATACGCCTAAAAGATCGTAGAACTTAGTGTCTTTCACCATTGTGGTTGATTTTGTTCTATGAAAAGGTTGGAATAAATATGCTACCTATACGACCGTAGTGAAACCTCAAGACACAGGAAACCAATGCTTATGAAGCAGAGATTTTTCGTTGCGCGCCGTTTTGTGGAACATTCTACAGCTTTCGCGTGCACGTGATACGATGAGCTTGGGTCAGATAAGACATCGCCCACTTTCCGATTTTGGCAAGGGGCGGAGGAATCACAAGTAGTTTATACCAGCTCTACGTGCGTGCAAAATTCTAAGTTGAGCGCGAGGCAGAAAATGGCTCGATTGCGTCAGAATCACTGTTGTTGTCACGAGTCCAAGTTACACACGCGGTGCAAGTGCCAAAACGCGGAGTAAAATGTAAGAATGGGAGAG